>Ga0233415_10000573_pt1 | contig 17038 bp, 21 predicted proteins | sample Na_anoxic_12_MG_FD_188631 | JGI IMG/M metagenome (GOLD analysis project Ga0233415, IMG submission 188631) | Seawater microbial communities from Saanich Inlet, British Columbia, Canada - Na_anoxic_12_MG | ecosystem: Environmental > Aquatic > Marine > Inlet | place: Canada: British Columbia... | reverse complement strand
ACACAGTCAACTCAGGCTACCCTGCTAATCATAACTCTATAGACCTAAAGGTTCAATGGAGTGAGGCAATTTCTAGCTTCACTAAAGCGATGATTAAAATCGTGGATGGTGGCAATAATCAAGTACCGAATACCAATTGGACTAACCCTACCCACGACGGGAATAATGGCTATAATCTGACTTTCACTCCCCCTTCCTCCGCCACTTACAACGTTTCAATAGAGGCGGGTGTGGGTGTCGTAGACAATGGAGGGAACGCGAATGAAGCGAGTACGAACACGTTCGTTTATACTTACGACAACAACCGTCCGACCATGACGATCACCGCAAAGATTGCGTCCAACGCCGTCGATAACTTGCCCAGCAGCTCGACATCTGACGGTGCTATGGGGTCTCTCTATCTAACATTTACGTCTTCAAGGGAAACAACTAACTTCGGTGCGAGCGATATAAGTGTGGTCAATGGATCCATACGCGCAGGCAGCTTCGCTGGGACTGGAACGACGTACACCGCTGAGTTACGGGCCACCAATAAAGGAGTAACGGTGAGGGTGAGCGTCCCCAATAACGTATATACTGGTCCTTACAACAATACCAACACCGCCGCAACCGACTATGTCTGGCATTACAATGGCGATTGGACCAGTGCGGCTGGTGATCCGTACATTACCACGCTAGACGGCAGATTCTACAAAATAGACAACGCATCCTGCATTTGCCGTATGATTCAAGGAACATTGAACGGTATCCCCATCATAGTGAATGCTGAAATGTTAAAAGATTCTCAAGATCGCGAAACAACAATGAACGAGTGGGCGATCAAATCGACTAAGATTTTGCTCGACAGCGAGGAACGTGAAGCTGACGAGAAGTATAAAATGATCGAGCAAGCCTTCTTCACCCGTTTATTCATCCAGTATGGAGATTCAAAGATTTTGGTGGACATTCCAAACGCTAAGGTCAAACGTTTCGGTAGTAAGGATATCCGTGTTACTTCCACTAGTATGACTTATGCCAGCACGTCAATGTACTCCTCAGAGACTGCGAACTGGTGCGTCCAGCTGTCCTGTGGCGACTTCCATATCGTGGCCAAACGTTTTAACAACTTGCAATATCGCAGCGAGATTTGCACCAACGGTGGTCTGGCCATTAGAAATGCTGACGGCTTTGTAGTACGACCGATGAACACAAAGCAGTGCCGTGTTTCCAAGATTGGTGCCATCACCCCCCTCATAATGCGTTCTATTGCATACAAATCCGAGGTTGTGGAACGGTTCGTGGACATAACTGAGACGGGAGAGAATCGCAAGATAAGCATGAACATTCCGACATATTAAGTATACTACAAGTATCGTGTCATTTATAATGAAACGATATCATTATATGTAATATCAGGCCATCTCATCCTGACTTATTTTTGTCATTTCATGACAACGCTTTTCTATTTTCTTGATTCCAGTTCCATCAATCGAGTTTGTCAAACACTGCACTATACGCAACCATTTCTCCATTAACTTTTGATTACCTTGAGAGTATTCTGGATTGGCGTCGCTCCACACCTTAATTCCTGTAGTCTGCACGCATTCTACATCACGTATCATCTTGTTCATTTCTCCCTTCTCCTTTTCCCAACCTTCTTCCCCTTTCACATAAAGCGTCCCTCGTTTGACGTCCGTACAATGTAAAGGGCGTTTATGTACACCCAACTCATTGAACTTCTTCTGTATGATGTTTTCTATCCCTTTCACTTTACCATTCTCTAATGCATAATCCACATCTTCCATGCCTATCATAAGTGACTTGGCAAAATCCTGTATGGCTATAGCGTCTCCGCACTTATCGTTCAAAAATATATTGATATTAATAACTTTCGGTTCCGCCACAGCGGTCAATACGCCAGCCTTAAGATTATTCAATTCCTCTTTCAATAGCTTATTATCATGTGCCTGTTCATTTAACTTCTCCTTCAACCCGGTTAATGCATCCAGTACTTTTGTGTTATCTAGTGGCTGTGCGACACCTACACCATGTAGACATACTCTCTTGTGTTTGGATAGAGAAGACGCGTGTTTGTAAGTACGCCCACACTCACATTCATGGACATGGCAAACATTTGGCAAACTTTCTACGACTTTTACGACTTTTGCAGTGGAATTATTTGCCAATTCACATGTCTTTTTGTGACGAAATAAGCTTTGCTTATGGTTGAAAAGTTTACCACATGCACATTCCTGCTTACCCGATGAAGCATTGGTAAGCTTAATATGTTTACCAGTTAACAAATGTTTATTATAATCAAGTTTTCGTGACGTAGTATAGTCACATAATTTACAATGAAATATTTGCTTACGACTTTTTACGATTTCATTTGTGCCTAAAGTTTGCATTGATATAGATCGATATTATAAAAATGATAGAAAACGCCGAAATATTTATGGTAAGGGACTTTTTGAAGATTTTCACTTTTCAAGAGCATAATGCTCTAAAAAGGCAGGTGGCAACGTTTTTCGGCCATATTATGTTCAACTTTTGAAAAGTGGACATGGAAAAAAGCATGTCCATTTTTTGTTTGCTCAATTTCAAATTGGAAAAAAACGTTACCACGAAAACCCCGTATATTATAACAACACCATATACAATCTCATTAAAGAAACAAGCTGTTAGTTTTCGCAATAGCAAGCATGCAACCGTAGCTACAGAACTCATTCCAAACGGGGATATTAGCATTATGTTCATCACTGTAAACCATACTGAAGCCATCTTTACCTACTCCACAAACAACACAGCTCTGCCATTCCTCCTGACAGTCCTCTTTTTTGGTTTCATTCATGTCAAACGTCATTACTATAACATTCTACTTTCTATTTGAATACTATTCGCAGTCCATGTACCATTACGGGTATGTTTGTAGAAAGACCTGTATAGATGTAATGCGTCGCTTTCTATCAGTTCCTGCATTGTTTTCTTAACTCCGTTAACCTTTTCCGTCAATTGTATGTCCTCAATAGAAACGCTCTTTTGTTCATGTAAAAAAAATACTGTTTTTTGTGAATATGCAATCGAGAAAGGTATCTGTGCACCGCCTTCTGGAGAGACATATTCTTGTATTTCATCCCCTGTCTTAAATACAAAAACCTCACGTCCTACATAAATGTAGCTCAATGGCCGTAGATTCACAAGCACACTGTTGCCTTCTTCGACGTTGTTAGCGATAGAGAATTGGTCTTTGAAGCCAATCCAACGTTTTACATAGTCAGACATAGTAGTAAGTAGGCGCATGGTATTAGGGTTTAAATTATTAAACGAGTACGATACATAAATAGCAGGATGTTTATCGGATAATGATGTGTGTAATGATCTTCCATAGCCTGCTTTCACTTTAAAAGTTTTAAGCCCCATTTGCCTTGTTGGGGATGGCATGTATACTATAGAGGAATATCATATATAGGGAACTTTCTCTATATATGGTATAACCATGTTTGGTGATGAGTGCAGCGGTGTAAGCGATGATCCTTTCCAGGGTTTGGGAAAGGATGTTGGCAGTGAAGTGGGCGGTGATTTAGGCGCATACGCAGGAGAGGAGATAGCTGGTGCGGCGGGTGAGACGTTGGGGCGCGAGATCGGCACGGCGGCAGGCGGTGTTGCAGGCCAGTTTATCCAGAACCACATCTAAAACTATTACTTTCTTCTGAAGAGCTTAAGAGTCCTTTTAATCATTACATATGTGATGCCAAGTTCGATAGCAACGGTAAAAACGCCAAGAGCCATATACTGATAGAACACCCAACGCGATTCGTTGGCTTGTTCATTATTGCACTTACTTTCTGCCAAACATTGTCTAATGGCATTGCTTATGCGTTTAGCATAAGGTCCAATAGCGAACAATGTATAGGCTGTGCTAATAAGCATTAATGTGATAGCGAATATACCTGCCACGCGACTATCCATCTCTAAGGAGCGAACCCGTGTCATATGGTAGAATAAAAGAGCATTAGCTAACAAAAAACAGCTAAGATTCACCCATCCTGAAAGAATAGCTTCGGGACCATAGACTCTTTCACCATAGAGAAGACTGGTAGTGTCTTGGTTTAAACTATCGGATTTCGAATCTTGGGGTTTTAGCGTAGCTGTCTCTATTGCTCCTGCTGACATATATATATACTTAATACGATAATTTGTACGTCATATATATACACATACAAATGGCCGTCCGAGCGCGCACGATTTTCTATGTACTTGTCTCGATACTTGTTTTAGTGATCATCCTCGGTTTGCTGGGGTTCATACCTGGACTTGATATAGTTAACGCGTTAAGACCAGTAGCTGCGGCAGCGACGCAGGCGCCCAACGTTGTCCTCTTTAGGCAACCTGAGCGTGAGATTCGCTATATAGATAGACCTCACCGTGGGCCTCCGTTCTGGCCTGGTCCTCCTGGGCCTCCGGGTCCTCCCGGTCCTCCTGGTCCGCCACCGCCGCCTCCGCCGCCGCCTCCGCCGCCGCCGCCGCCAGCTCCTCCACTTCCCCCGATCCCACCTCTTCCGCCTATTCCCATGCCCGGACCGATACCACTTCCACCCGCGCCGCCTGGTCCTTAGATAGTTCAAGGGCATTTCAAACTAGCTTTTTTCCTCATTACATTAAGGAGAAATGGCGAGTCCGCGCAAACCTTTGTCTGTAAAAGTTACCAAAACCTGTTTGACATGTAACGGTTTTGGTATTGTTATTAAAAGCCCTATCATGTGTACTAATTGTAATGGGAACATATGCTATATGTGTGAATCAACGGGTGGTCGTTCAGAATCGCGCCTACAAGAGTGTAATGGGTGTTTTGGCAGTGGGAATATTAGAACAAATAACAACAACATTCTCTCCATCTGCCACGTTGACGCTGCGGTCAATAATGCAATGCTCCGTGTTGGGCACTTGACTTCCTTACCAGAATGAAAGTATAATTCGTGGTGATGAATTGTTCTGTAACTAAGAGTTCATCAACTATAAGGAGATATTTTATGAATCTATATATATGCTGCTAGATGGTTCCATTAAAATTGCATCCAGTAAACGTCACGGTGTAGGTATATTTTCAAACGTTCCACTTAAAAAAGGACATGTAATTTTTAATTTCCACTGGAGTGATCACAAAAAGCTGCGGAATATAGAACATTTACCCAATAAACAAAAAAGTTATCTTCATAGTGTCTTTGGTTCATATAATATTACCAATTCTGATTCATTTCATCCCGTTAATTTCTTAAACCACGGTTCTAAATCAAACGTTCACTATGATAAGAAAACAGGTAATTACGTCCTAAGTAAAAACGTTAAACCTAATACTGAACTAGTTGTTAATTATAAAGGTTATCATGACCCAATGTTAGATAGGATTAAGAAGAGAAACAGAACTAGGAGAAACAGAACTAGGAGAAACAGAACTAGAAAATTATAAAAACCCGTCTAACTCTGAACCACGCCTACAAGAGTGTAATGGGTTTCGGCAATAAGAATATTAGAACAGATTACAGATACATTCTCGCTCCTTATCAGTCCGAAGTTGTGGTCGATAAGGCACAGCTTCGTATTGGACACTTGACTTCCTTACCAGAATGAAAGGTTTGCCGCAACCAGTAATTCTGTTTTCTTCCATCAGAAATTGTAATTGTTCTTTGGTAACCCCTTCTCTCAAAGATTCGTTGGTATCTTTGACAACACCATGGTATTGAATAGTCTCGTGCGCTCTTTCGCCCTTTATATGTACTAAACTACGACAGTGCGGACATCGAACAGTAATATCCATATTTCCTGTAGATATTATATGGAGACTTTCTTATAATGCTTCTTAGATAACCATTTAAACTTTATCGGAGTATAGTATAGAAATGCAGATATTTGTAAAGACACTAACGGGTAAGACTATAACACTTGAGGTGGAGTCAAGTGATAACATCGACACAATCAAGAAGAAAATCCAAGATAAAGAGGGGATTCCTCCAGACCAACAGCGCTTGATTTTCGCTGGGAAGCAGTTGGAGGACGGTCGTACATTGGCGGATTATAATATTCAGAAGGAGTCTACACTGCACTTGGTTCTTCGTCTGCGCTAATGAACAGACGTGCCATGTTTCGAACTTCTGGTTTATCTTCGACTTTTGAGAATAGTCGAAGACTAACAGCGTTATCTCTTACACGAACAGTGTACTGTTTAGAATCGAGCTCACGACCAACACGTCCTACGGCCTGTAGAATCTTGTCTTGTGTCATAGAGGCGAGATCTTTGCCGATATAAACATGACCAAACTGGTAGTTGGTTCCATAGATATAGTCATCAGCTGCAATAAGAAGGTACAGCTTTTGTTCTGAGGCTAGGGCTTTCATTTTCTCGGTATACCCTACACTCATGCTGTTCTCTAAGACACCGATTCCCATAAGTAGTAGAAGTTTCCACATGTCACGTGTCTCTTTAATAGACATAATTTCTGACGTTTCGGCCTCACTAATGTTTGACTGAAAGGGTAAGTCCTTTCCAGGTACGTAATGTGGACACCATGAAGCCAGATGGTCCTTTGTATTAGGAACGAACATATTATGAAGCTTGGCGGTCCGAAGGTTACATTGTAGTTGTCGGATTTGGCGCTGTACTTTACCATCGCGTTCATCACCCTTGCCTATATCGCGTTCGTTTTTTTTTGAATCTTGTTTGTTTGACGGACCATCGGTTAGTTCACTTGTACTGCACTGTTTCTCCAAACGGTCGATTTCCCTCAACAACTTACGATTAAACTCGAGATCTTTATAAACGTCATTTAGAGCTGCACCTGGGATTTTACTTTGTTGCAAAAGGAAACGTGCAATTTTATCAACATCCCGTGCTAAGTAGATAGTAGGACCATTAGTAAGTGTATGTGCATCAGATGTAGTCAAGAGGACAGACGAGTCATACAATTTCTTACCCTTATTATGGAAGTGTTCGACCATGAGTTCAAATGCCTCAGTACCGATATGTTTGAGCAACTCAAGATAGTGTTGTTTTACACCACTCACAGTGACATCAATAGCCTCTGTGAAACTGTTCTCGACATGAAGAGCAGTCGGTAATTCGATGTGTTTTTCAACCCATTTTACAAAGTAAACACTTTCCTCGAGAGCCAAGTATCTAAGAACAGTTGGGTTTGATACGCACCAACTGACGGCTTTACGAAACTCTGCATAGTCATTAAAACTGTTATGTGGAGTTACGTAACGTTGATCAGTGTCGATGACTGCGATGCTTTTGTTATAATCAGAACTATTGATATCGTAAATGGTTGCTCCGTCAAATCTTCCAGAGAAGTCATGACATGTCGTTTGCAGTTCCATACGCGAAGGTAATGTGGCTGATGAAAACACGACATTCGGAATAGTGTTTTTGTTCCATATATCGGCAACGGTCTCATGCATGGGGTGCGTCTCCCTGTCGAGCGAGATAGTGGGTTCATCCCAGTAGAGCAGTAACTGTTCGGGTTTGTTGAAAGCAAGCATATAATACATGGCAACAACGCACGATCGTAAGTCGGATATAATGATTTCTACGTTGTCTCCGACTGAATTGTCGACTTTACGAATAGCACCAGAACGTCTATCGCGAATGCATTCTTTTGCTGCATAGTAGTGGAGGCGTATATCCGCGGAACTAGCACAGTTGAACGCAAATGCCACGCGGCGTTGCATGTTAATTGCACTTCGAGCCAAAGAGAGACCAACATGACGTGCCCCACAAACAAAGAGGATACGGTGGCCTTCCAATAGACCAAGAGGTGAAACAGTTTTTCCTGTTCCAGTAGGAGCTCTAAGAAGCAGCAGTTTTGGACCCTTACGTTTAACGTGTGCGAACAACTCTTTCTGATGGTCGTACAAGTGACACACAGATACCTTTTTAAGATGTGGGTTTGTAATCAAAACCTCTTGAGCGTGTGTATATACTTGTTTTACAAGACCAGCTTTATCGGAGAATGCAGAGGATCGTAACAATCGAGTAATGGCAGAGACAACGTGTGTGTTCATCCGCGGTATTTCGAAAGATAGGATGCGTTGAACTGCGTAGACAACTCTGCACCATTCTAAGGATTGAGACTGTATGGGCAATAGAGTCTCCAACATGTCTAGTAGAATCGTCTCAACAATCAAGTTACGTTTTTCTTCGAGTTGCCCTGTTGTATTTTGTACACGGAAAACGTCGGCCTTCTTGAGTTTCTTTTTGGACGACGATTGAGGCCAATCACTTTCGGGAACACTGTAATGTCGTAGCAATTTGATGAGTGTGTCTCTGAAATAGGTTTCGTATATGAAATCGTGAGTCTCGGGTTTATTATCCATTTTCATGTAGGATAGCATAGATGGTTTATTGCAGTAACGAGCGTCCAACTGGTTATAACCTGTGACGAGCATAGCCAATATGCTTTTTTCATCAATTGGGAGTGGGACCTCAATACCATTCCACTCCGCGCGGGTCAACTTTGTCTGTTGAAGTGCCATGATGCACAGTAATACGAGTAACAGCTATAGACTGTTTGTTTCAATTTTGATTAAATTGAATCTCAAGAAATAAAGACAAAGTACAAGATATAGGAATGTCGGAGGAGCCCTTCAAGGTTAAGTTTATATCTGCAGAGGGGAATGTTGGTTCGGGTAAATCGACACTGGTCGCTGCGTGGGAGGAGACAATGGGCGACAATAAAGACTTCATGTTTATTCAAGAACCTGTAAAAGAATGGGAACAGATATGTGACGACGCAGGGAACTCAATGTTGCAGAAGTTTTATGCAGATCAAGAGCGTTGGTCATTCCCCTTTCAGATGATGGCGTACATTTCTAGGCTTGCATTATTGCGAGAAGCTGCTGCTGAGGCTGATCGCAGGGGTGTAAAATATATTGTATCAGAAAGGTGTGTTGATACAGACAAAAATGTGTTTGCGCAAATGTTGTACGACGACGGGAAACTAGACACCGCAGAGTTCGCTATTTATAAACGATGGTACGACGTGTTCCTAAAGGACATTCCTGTCCATTCGCGTATTTATATTGAAACTAGTCCTGCAGTGTGTGAGAAGAGAGTAATTAAGCGCGCACGTCCAGGTGAGATCATTCCACTAGAGTATCTTGAGAAGTGTCATCACTACCATGAAAACTGGCTTTCTAGTCAAAAGCGTGACGGCGTCCAGATTTTGTCCCTTGATGGAAATAAGGACATATTTGATAATCCAAGTGTTATAAAGACATGGTTGAGTGAAGTAGAGGACTTCTTAGGAGATGTAAATATAACTGAAAAATTGACTAAAACAGATTGTGTACATACAACATAATGATGAAGCGCGTCAATGCGATCAACTTGCTTATGCGGCGAGCAAGTGCTCAAGCGCCCGAACCGCCCGCCAGTGTTCGTCCACCGTCACCGATCCGCGTAAAACACGTGTCCAGTACCCGACATCCATTTCCCACAGAACTCCTATCTCATGTGTTAGGCGATAAACATGCCCTCATGTTTGACGGTGGAAGCAGAGGAAACCCGGGACCGTGTGGGGCAGGTGCAGTTATCTATAAAGGAACGCGGGAAATATGGTGCGAAAGCACGTTCGTATCAGCTCACAATACTAACAATTTTGCAGAGTATTGTGCACTTAACATAGGTCTTGGTAGAGTAACAGAACTCAATATCAAAGATATCACCATATTCGGTGATTCTCAGTTAATTATCAATCAACTAACAGGCAAAGCAAACACGCGATCTCCTATACTTATTCCTTTAAAAGAGAGTGCGATGTCCTTACTAAGTTGGATTCCAGAGGCCAAACTCGTACACATAAAGCGAAACCTAAATCAACGCGCGGACGCACTAGCCAACGAAGCTATGGATGCCTATCCTCAATCATAAGAGCATTATACATAGGTGTTGGTTTATAACGAAGTATATCCAGTTCTTTTTTTGTAGTTGGAAACTCCTCATCTCCATAAATGTCTTGTAAACAGAGCCATTCGAACATACCACCTGGATAAACGCGAATTGAAGAGAACCCGAGCGCTGTCAACTGCATGTACTTCTGATAAATCGTATTATCGTTGCAATTTCTACCATAAATAATAACGTCGGGTCTACTCTTTTGCTTTAAATAATCATTTAGTATGCGTTCTTCTTGTTGCCAATTGATTGTACTATGTAACAAGCAGGATTGATCATCAGACGACAATGTGCTAATTAATAATACGCGCCTATTTCCTTTTACTATATTCTGTATGTCTTCAAATGTCACTTTATGGATTGACACTTGACTTCCCATAAAATGAATATCGCCATATTTTTTTAAGCACAATTATGGCGAACGCACCTCTAATCAAAACGCACTACTATCTCAACATGTTCCTTCTTCACGCTCTTAGTAGCTGCAACTGATAACTCTTCTCTTCGCTTACGCGTCTTGTTACCAGACGGCAAAGTATGTGTCTTACGTCTAGACGTACTATTTCTTGAGTTCATATCTTTCTCAATGGCAGCATGATTCGTCTCAATATAATCAATTACGCCATTTTCAATTGCCCATTTGAAGAAGTTCAATTGCCCAATCGTAGTCTGAACATAAGTACCATCTTTGTACGGGATATTAATCCTCTCATGTCTACAAAAAGGGTCAAACCTCCTTTTAGTGTATGCCTTCAGTCGCAACTTGTAATCATCATAAACTTTGAACCTATCCATGTTCGCTTTGACAGGAGGTAAGATCGTATAATATTTTTTGGCAAAGTTAGTAGCAAACCAATCGACGATTCGCAGAGAGACACGTGAATCACCGTTGATGATCCCTAACATAGTTTCCAACCTAGATGAATCCGCATAGAACTCCAATAGTCTTTCCATTAAAAGTTCATTTTGCGTGGTATAGACTGCTTTTGCCATTACTAATCTCCATAGACAACTGTTTAAGTAATTACCATTACTTATTGTCTCTCCGATACTGGGATTGTGGTATGAGAAATTGACTTTGTACTTGTAGATCTCGTACGTAATCCGTGCGCCCTAAAAATGGATTCCCTCCAACAGCAGGCATCATTTCACGTTGTCCTAACTTTGTATTAACTATATCTCTCGAGCTGGTTTTTCTCATTATTTGTTCTTGTTCTAAACCGAGAAATTGGGTTTGTATAGCCATATTGGCGGTTTCTGCGTCTTCAATAGCTTGAGAGGTAGGATTACGAGCAACTTCGATGTTATTCTCTTTCTGAACAGAAGGGACGAAGTCTTGTTTATTTGCCGGAACCGACCTTTCTGGCGGATCACCATATGACCATTTCCATGCTGTTACAGACATTAACTGTGTTTGATATTTATTTTTCCTAGTTACAACTATTAATGATTACAGACATTCGTTCCACAATGATTACTCAAGAAGAGTTATTTAGCCTACTTTCGCAACAATTAGTTTGCCCACATGTACCCAAAAACCGTTTTTTCTCTATTCTTCTACAGGTTCCCAATAATCAATTCAACTATCTTTACCATGAAGATGGGAAACTTGTTGGTTTCGTCTCTTTGTATATTGAGCAAAAGTTATCACTTGGCTGTTTATGTGTTGCTCATATAAATGACCTTATAGTCGATAAAGACTATCCGTCCAGTAAGATCGAACGTGAATTAATAGAACATTGTGTTCATATTGCTAAATGTAACAATTGCTGTCGCGTAGTTGTGCATTGCCATGAGCATAGCGTCCCCCTATGCAAAGACATTGGCTTCGCTCCACAAGGTCGCGAACTTACAATGATCGTTAGACCCATGTAATTCATTCTCGTTTACATATCTTCATCTCTTTGCTCGCATGAAACTTCTCCATATTTTGGCAACGGCGGGACAAATTGCATTGCAAACACGAAATAACTGTATTATCATTTGTATGTGGCAAATCATTATCCATTCTTTCTAATGTCCATTGGTTTGACTGCCTAACATCCTCATAAAGTATCGTAGTGCTCTTTTTGCAGTAATGACATCGCAATTTACATGCAACTAGTTTTCCTACACATTCATCAAGATTTATTAAGGATTCTTTGTCAAACAACCCCTTATTCTTATCTTGTCTTGCATATCCATCTATTTTAGAACGTATTTCGCGGTGCATAAGAGTAATAGCTTGTTGTTGATCTTTACTTATCTCGCTTCCAACATCAAGATAAATGGTATTTATGCATTTAATTTGTGCCTCGTTTGACTTCATACTCTCCGGAACCTCCTTAAAAATATCCCTCGTTGCTTTGTGCCCGTCCGTAGTACGGCTTTTGATAGCATCTTTGACACGTTTGTTTTTGAAGACAAGTGTCTTAGCATCGTTTGACTCCGCCATTCATTTATAAGAATAAAATTGATATTCGCTTAGACCTGTTTCCACATATGTAGACAATGGCGCACATAGCTTTCTTGAAAGCTCAACTGTCACATTTAGTAAATATTATGGATGACTTGAAACCAGAACCATTATTCTCCAATACGGAGGTAGATGAGCTGGTTGAGTCATCTATGGTATTGATGGATGATTATATCAAGGCCTTTCCATTGGCTTTTGCTGACCCAACACATCATTTAGATATGTGTCGTAACGTGCAAGTCTTACTACTAGCACAGTTTCGCGGAACGGACTTCGAGAACGAAGATGGTCTAGAAGAAGAACTGGAGTCGATTGTCAGTTATGCATCCAAATGTGTATATACAGTTGTTGCACCTCGACGGTCTTACGCTCGAACGTTCATTCGACGGGAACCTAATGTCAAACACATGAGTCAAAAGATCGAATGTGTACGTGCTGCCCCGCAGCCACCTCAGCGTACTGATGAATGGCATCGGTTTCGATATGCATTGCTAACTGCAAGCGCAATTTGGAAATGTTTTGGAAGCACCCGCACACGCAACCAGCTCATATATGAGAAATGTAAACCATTGGATGTAAGCAAGTACTTCTCTGTGCAAACAGAAAGTCCTCTACATCATGGAACGCGTTTTGAGCCAGTATCTGTCCAATATTACGAGATGATGTTTAAGACAGAAATAGAGGACTTTGGTTGTATCCAGCATCCTTTGCATCATTGTATTGGGGCTTCGCCTGATGGTATCAACGTTGATCCAACGTCTCCTCGTTATGGACGTATGCTGGAGATTAAGAACATTGTTAATCGTGAAATAACAGGTATTCCAAAGTTTGAATATTGGATTCAGATGCAGTTGCAAATGGAAACATGTAATCTGAATGAGTGTGACTTCCTTGAGACGCGGTTTAAAGAATATGAATCTGTAGAGGCATATCATCAAGACGGTTCATTTAACGTAGCTGCGGACGGCAAGATAAAGGGTATCATGCTGTACTTTATAGTCGATGGTCAACCGAGCTATCATTATATGCCATTGGGTATTGATCATTCGGGGTTCTTGAAATGGGAGAAAGACATGATGACACTGCATCCTAACGATACATGGGTGCGTAATATTTATTGGAAGCTAGATGAGATTAGTTGTGTGCTTGTATTGCGTAATAAGGTGTGGTTTGCGAATGCTGTGCACACTATATCAGAGACATGGGATATGATCGTCGATGGACGTGCTAATGGGTACGAACAATATGCGCCAAGGCGCAGTCAGAAAGGAGGTCGAACGACCGAGTATAAACCAGAGAGTTCCGCGAAAAAAGTCTGTTTTATCAATCCTCAGGAAGTTTGTTTAGACGATGCAACTCAGACAGAATGTGCCATGACGATAGATACAAGTGAGCAACCCATAGAAAAGGACGCGTACTTGTCACAGGTACTTAATACTGATCCGCAGCATAATAGTTGACGCGAATGTCTTTACCCCATCCCTGCATATTAGGCATAGGAGGTATTTTTATTGTCTTATCTGCATAGATCCCACCACACATATCGGCGGGTATGCAAGAGCCGTTATTAGGGCTTTTCCAATAACGCATATTGTTTGACTCGGGGGAATTGAGAGACAGAACAGGGCGATAATGCCAGAGAGTTTCGTTTGTTAGGTCAGATACACCAGGTTTCACCTGTAAAGGATAATCACAATCTAATAACATGCTAGGTCGTTCAGTGTTTATTAACTCAGGTTGTAGACTATATCCTGCGGTCATACCCTCTAGTGTCGGTTTAGGAAAGTGAAAACTCTCCCTAAACAGATAAAACACTAATAACGCAATCGATACTCCGATAACTATGTTTTTTGTAGAAAAAGCCATATATTAGAATCCAATATTATTTAACGTATTTAAAAGTCCTATCACAATATCTATAACACAACTATATGGAGGGTGACGATAGTGAAATGCAGGTGCGAAAGCGGTGTGGAAAATACGAAGATGTTGCATTTGATAAGATTCTCAAGCGTGTTAAAAACCTTGGGAACGAAGCTCCCCAGTTGAGCCTCCAATACGCCCCGCTCGTCATGAAGGTCATTGACCAACTACACAACGGTATAACGACTATACAGATAGACGAACTGACCGCACAGCAATGTGCTTCTATGGTGACAGTACATCCTGATTATTCTACACTTGCTGCTCGCATTGTAGTGTCAAACCATCACAAAAACACATCAGAATCTTTTTGTTCTACAATGGGTATGCTTCATGGGTTTAAGGATGTACACGATGCGTCATCGCCTCTAATATCTGAAGGTCTTTGGGTTGTCGCGAATAGACATTGCATGGAGATCGACAATGCAATCGATTATAAAAGAGACTATCTTCTAGACTACTTCGGTTTTAAAACACTCGAACGAGCTTACCTCATGAGGTGTGGCAAGTATATGGTCGAGAGACCACAACATATGTGGATGCGTGTAGCACTTAGTTTACATACACACACGACACGTGAAGGCGAATATGAGTGTGACCTTTCTGCAGCATTTCAAACGTACGATTTAATGTCTCAGAAGTATTTCATTCACGCTACACCAACGCTATTTAATGCAGGTACTCCGCGTCCTCAATTGAGCTCGTGTTATCTGGTAGCTATGGAAAACGATAGTATAGATGGCATTTATGAGACTTTAAAAGATTGTGCTCTTATATCCAAATGGGCCGGTGGTATTGGTGTACATATACACAACGTTCGTGCTACGGGAAGCCACATACGTGGCACAAATGGTACTAGTAATGGTCTTGTTCCAATGTTGCGTGTATTCAATGATACAGCACGCTACGTAGACCAAGGTGGAAATAAACGAAATGGATCTTTTGCCATCTATCTTGAGCCATGGCATAAAGATATAGAATCATTTTTGGACTTAAAGAAGAATCATGGAGACGAGGAGTTGAGGGCACGAGACCTTTTTTACGCGTTATGGTTGCCTTCTCTTTTCATGGAGAGAGTACGTGACGATGGTGACTGGACACTTATGTGTCCTGATATTTGCCCAGGGTTGGACGAACTACATGGCGAAGCATTTAACGAATTATACAAGGAATATGAAGAGTTCGGGACTGACGTTAAAAAAATAAAAGCTCGGGACTTGTGGTTTAAGATTCTAGACAGCCAAATGGAAACAGGTACACCGTATCTTTTGTTTAAGGATGCCGCAAATGCAAAAAGCAATCAACAAGCACTGGGTACTATTAAGTCCAGCAACTTATGCTCAGAGATCATTGAGTATTCATCTCCTACTGAAACCGCGGTATGCAACCTCGCAAGCGTCTCGTTAACGCGGTTTGTAAAAGAAGACAAGTCTTTTGACTATGCGAAACTTCATGACGTGGTAAGTGTAGTAGCTCGCAATCTTGATAAGGTGATCGACATCAATTATTATCCAACGAGCAAAACCCGCCGTAGTAATATGTTGCATCGACCAATTGGGATTGGTGTACAAGGTCTTGCCGACGCGTTCATATTGATGGATATACCATTTCACAGCGACGCTGCTCGTCAAGTTAATAAAAACATTTTTGAGACAATGTATCATTCTGCAATAGAAACATCCTGCCAACTTGCTCAAAAGAGATATGAAGAGATATATGCTTGTCTGGAGGAAGGTTTTATCTCTGACCCACCTCCAGAAGGTTTCTCTTCTTTGCCTACATGGAAGGAAATTAATGACGTATCGCCCAGCCATTTTGGTTTTCGGAACACTGATCCATCATTGGGTGGTCCAATAAACTATCCCAGGTATTTTGATCATTTGATAGGGAAGATGAACATTAATCGCGCAGAGCTGGAGAATCTTGATGACACGAGAATGGGGGCTTATAGTTCTTTCATAGGTTCACCGGCGTCGAATGGAAAGTTGCAGTTTGACCTATGGAATGTTACTCCTAGCGACCGTTATAATTGGGATGTACTCAAAGGAAGAGTTTGTCTATACGGACTACGCAATTCACTATCTCTTGCACCAATGCCAACTGCGTCTACTAGTCAGATTTTGGGAAACAATGAATGTTTTGAACCTCTTACAAGCAACATATATAGCAGACGCACAATTGCGGGCGAGTTCATTGTCGCAAACAAGTATTTGATGCGCGATTTGATAAAAGAAGGTATGTGGAACAGCCGCGTGAAGGACAACATCATTGCGAATAAGGGGAGTATACAGCAATTGGAAGGGATTTCACAGCATTTGAAAGATAAGTATAAGATCGTTTGGGAGATACCGATGCGTCACATAATAGACATGGCAGCTGATCGTGGCGCTTACATCTGTCAATCACAGAGTTTGAATCTTTGGATGGAAGATCCAACATATAAAACACTCACAGCTATGCACTTTTATTCTTGGAATAAGGGGTTGAAGACGGGGATATACTATCTCCGTCGTAAACCGAAACATCAGCCACAGCAGTTTACATTAGAGCCTGAAAAAGACGACACATATGAAGACGATGGAGGACTAGATAGTCCGCTTCGTGAGCCTGAGGTTTGTGATATGTGTAGTGGCTAAGATTTGCAATAATACCTGAATAATTGCCTTATGCCACTACAATCCTTCTTTATATCCGCATCATGTGCCATAGCACAATAGCACCTTAGACATAAC
>Ga0233415_10000572_pt1 | contig 17060 bp, 15 predicted proteins | sample Na_anoxic_12_MG_FD_188631 | JGI IMG/M metagenome (GOLD analysis project Ga0233415, IMG submission 188631) | Seawater microbial communities from Saanich Inlet, British Columbia, Canada - Na_anoxic_12_MG | ecosystem: Environmental > Aquatic > Marine > Inlet | place: Canada: British Columbia... | reverse complement strand
CATACCAGATGGTACAGTATAACAGATACATTATGGCTCTTATGAATATATTTGCTCACATGGTCAATATCTCATAAGGTACTTCACGAAGCAAGCTTCGGGGAATTAGACCCGAAAGAGATTAAATTATTGAGCATATAGGTGAATTCTTAAGCTCAGGCTACGCTCACAAATTCATCTATCCCACTATGACTGCCTGTGAACATCTGTCTGAGGAGGTTGTAGGTCCTATGGGCAAGCCCAGGATCATGCTCAACCAATCTAAATGCCTCTTTCCTTGCCTCAGATAGTATCTCTGCATCCCTCATAATTTTTGCAATCCTGAACTGGTAGAACCCTGATTGTCTCTCGCCCAGAAATTCTCCTGGGCCCCTTATGGCAAGGTCTTCTTCAGAAATCCTGAATCCATCTGTGGTTTTCTCTATGATTCCCAGCCTTCTCCTGGCATCATCCGTCTTCCTGTAGGAGGCCAGAAGCAGACACTTTGAGGGATAAGCACTTCTCCCTACTCTCCCCCTAAGCTGATGAATTTGCGAGAGGCCAAACCTCTCGGCATTCTCAATTACCATAATGGTAGCATTGATAATATTTATACCCACCTCGATAACTGTCGTGGAAACCAGAATATCTGTTACCCCTTCTTTGAATTTTTCCATTATTCCCTCTCTTTGGTCCAGGGGCATCTTTCCATGTATCAAAGCTATATGGAAATCTGGAAAAATATCTCTGAGCTTCTCAGCCATATTTGTGGCATCTTTAAGGTCCATCTTTCCTGACTCTTCGATTAGAGGATACACTATATAGGCCTGCCTTCCCTTTTCTATCTCCTCTCTCAGGATTTCATATACCTTGCCTCGATCCCTTTCATGGAACAGCTTGGTCTGAATAGGTTTTCTTCCGGGAGGAAGCTCATCGATCACTGATATGTCAAGATCCCCATATAAGGTGAGACCCAGTGTTCTGGGAATAGGTGTAGCAGTCATGGTGAGCACATCTGGGCTTATTCCCTTCTGCTTGAGGATAGCCCTCTGTGCTACCCCAAATCTGTGCTGCTCATCAATGATCACGAGTCCAAGTTTGTGAAACTTGACACTCTCTTGAATGAGGGCATGTGTACCTATGAGTATATCTATAGTACCCTTTTTTACCCCATCTCTCACCTCATCGGCAAAGTTACTCATTCCGCTTGTAAGAAGTGCTACTCTGAGACTCATCTTTCGGCGAAGATCAAGGGTACTGAGATAGTGCTGCTCGGCAAGAAGCTGCGTAGGCGCCATAAATGCAACTTGATAACCACTCCTTACTGCCAACCATGCAGCCATAAGCGCTACCACGGTCTTACCGCAGCCTACATCACCTTGAAGAAGCCTATTCATGGGAAATGGCCTGCTCATATCTGTGATAATCTCATGAATTACACTTGCCTGTGATCCCGTGAGCGTAAAAGGAAGAAAATCATAAAGCTCCTCAATGCCTTGTATCTCAAAGACTATCCCTCTTTGCCGGGAAGTCCTGCTCCTTTTGAGTGCGAGCGCAAGTTGGAGCATAAAAAACTCATCAAATATGAGCCTTTTCTGTGCCGGTGATCTCCGAATATGAAGATCCTCAAGCCTTGATTCTGACGGGAAGTGAACCTCCTTTATTGCCGCACCCAGTTCAAGGAAGTGCCATGCCTCTCTGATCATCGCAGGCAATGGATCTTCGAAGTTTGGTATAAATCGGCTTATGGCATTCACCATAATCCGCCGTATCCTTCGCTGCGAGATTCCCCCTATTTCAGGATAAACAGGTGATACCCTTCCTATCTCATATTCATTTCCATCCTCTATGATCTCAGGGTGATAGGTCTCAAGCATTTTCTTTGGGGATGCGCGAAATCGGCCATAGAGGATAATATTGTCTCCTTTTTTAAACCTGTACAGGTACTGTATCGCTCCTATCCATCTGGCAGATATAATTCCATACTCATTGCCTACAAGCATTTCAAGCACTGGCCGGTACCTGAATCTAAGTCTCCTGATCTCCGTTATCTTGCCCTTGATAAGGGCGGCATCACCAGACTTTATTTTGTGAATCGGAATGAACTTCCTCCGATCCTGGTAGGAACGTGGAAGGATATATAATAGATCATATACTGTCTGAACTCCCCTCTTCTGGAGTTCTCTCGTAATGACTTTCCCCACACCTTTAACTAAACTGACAGGGCTGAGTATTTCCCTGTATGGACTTTCTTTATCTAAATCCGTGTCTGAGCACATAATGACTAATTATAAGGGTATGGGCGCCTTTTTTCAGGCATGAAGAAGCACATGCACGTTTGCCGCCAAATGTTTCACCCTGTAGAATTACTGCTTTTCGGGATTGCCGCTTAAAACAGAATCAAGGGCTTGCTTTGGAATTAAATATCTTTTATTCGATTTATAGCACGGCCCAATGAACCCCCATGGCTTGCTGCCACAACGAAGCATGAAAGTGTTGTAGCGTCCGTTCCCCGAACGGGCCGATGAGGGCATCGGCCCCTACACTTTCATATAAACTTTAATCCACAATCAATCCTGAGGTCTCTCCATCTTTTAAATTCACAAGTCCTTCTTCACATATTCTTAAAAAAGGTATGGCTGCACCTGTTAGGGTAACAAGTGTCAGCAAGGGATCATCAAAAGGGAAACCAAAGCCCTTTATAACTTTTTTAATTTCCTCCATCCTTTTTGCAAGCATCTCAATTGACATATCGGTCATAACGCCAAATAAAGGCAATGGAATTTCTGCCAGAACCTTCCCTTTAGCATGCACTACAGCCCCTCCTTGTAAGTCATAAATCCTATTAACAGCGCCTGCCATATCCTTATCATTCTCACCAACTACAATAATATCCGATGTATCCCAGGCCGCACTGCATGCGATAGCCCCTGTGCTTAAATGAAATCCTCTGATAAGCCCGACAAAGATCTTCCCTGGAGAATACCTTCTGTCAATGGCTGCTACCTTCAATATATCCCTGTCTACATCTGATCTGATCTCGCCATCAATTACCGGAACAGAAAGTATGAGTTCTTTGGTTACTAAATCTGTAACCTGATCTATTATCCTTGCATTAATGTGGGAAGAGTTTTTTTTGACCGGTATTGAAAAGTCAGAGGGTTCAAGCTCTCTTAAAAGGTGAATGCTATTCAGGCTATCCTTTGAAAAGACATGTTTTCTTGGAGATATCAAAAGATTTCCTTCCCTGGAAATGACCTTACCTTTGCTTATGACGTATTCCGCCTTAATGATTCCAGGATTGGGAATAACAAGCATATCAGCATATTTCCCGGGGGCAACCCCACCAATTATACCATCCAGGAAAAAATACTCTGCCACATTTATAGTGGCCATCTGAATAGCATGTACCGGATCAAAACCTAAATCTATAGCCTTCTGTACAACAACTTCCATATATCCCTTCTCGAGCAAATCCCCTGGCTCCACGCCATCAGTAACCAAAATTAGCCTTCTGAAGTCAATCCCGGCATCCTTTATTCTGGATATAGGAGCAAGATCACTTCTTATGCTTCCTTCGCGTATCATGACATGTATACCCAGTCTTAATCGCTCGAGAACCTCTTCAGCATTTATCGGCTCATGGCAAGAAGATATACCAGAGGCTATATATGCCATAAGTTTTTCTCCTTTTGCCCCTGCTGAGTGCCCTTCTAATCTTTTGCCATATTGAAGGGTTTCCTTGAAAATTGGAAAATATTCTTCTGGTTCCTGCAAAACCGTCTGCCAGTAAGACTCGCCCAGCCCTAAAATATCATCCCTTGAAAGTAATTTTCTGAGCGTCTTCTTTGAGACACCCCGCGCCTTCTTACTTATGGAAACCATAGACGGTGCTGTAGCGAAAATTTTGATAGGTTGATCACTGAGAGAGCCCAAAAAATCAATTACCCCTTCATAACCCGTTATAGGAAAGATCTCCATGGTTTCAGTTATGATAGTTGTCGTGCCGCCAGCCATTGCATATTTCAAAAACTCGCTTACATTCGATAGCCAGACAAGATGGGTATGGCCGTCAATAAGACCTGGAATAATGGTTTTCCCCCTGACATCAATTACGTTAGTATTTGGGCCAATCGTATCTTCTGGGTCACTTCCTACATAGGCAATCCACTCGCCCTTAATACTCACTGAATAATGATCTAACAATTCACCGGTATATACATTCAGGATAGTCGCATTGATAAAGGCTAAATCGGCCTTTTCCTTGCCCAGGGTAACATTAATTACTTCCTGGGCACCATCTAAACCCCCTATCGAAAGTAAACCATATCTTTTCATGCTAAAGCTCTCCTCGCTCCTGAGATCTTAACCACTTATACATTTTTATCTAAGATTGCTAAAGATAGGCTGTCATACTACTTCCAGTAAAATCAGGCCGTCAAGGTAAATAACGTAAATAACTGTTGACTAATTGGAAATAGTATCTATAAGTTCAACAAAGAATTTGCTTGAATTTTTTCAACTACTCAGCCACCAAGGCACAAACCTGCCCGCCGGACGGCAGGCGGGGACCCAAAGAGAAGCTATAATAAAGAATAATTCTCTAATCTTGGCGCCTTTGTGGCAAGATACCTGGGTTACGAATTTTTTACAACAATTAGAGAAAGGTTCTTCTGCGGGAAGGGTCTTTATAACGGAGCTGACAATGGAAAGAAAAAAGATAACTATTTCTGACCTTATGGCGAAAAAGGAGCAGGCAAAAAAAATAACAATGTTGACTGCCTATGATTACCCAACCGCTCAGATGGTAGACAAGGCAGGCATTGATACTATCCTGGTTGGAGATTCCCTTGGAATGGTAGTTCTTGGATACACCTCCACAGTCACTGTTACCATGGAAGAAATGATTCACCACACAAAGGCGGTAACCAGGGGTACTACGTATGCCTTTGTGATAGGAGACATGCCTTTCATGTCCTATCAAACAGGTATTGAGAAGGCCATTGAAAATGCTGGCCGATTTATAAAAGAGGGTGAATGTGATGCTGTGAAGCTTGAAGGTGGTATAGAGGTTGCCCCTGTGGTAAAGGCAATTGTTACCGCAGGCATTCCTGTGTGCGCCCATATTGGTCTCACTCCTCAAACTGCAACCCAGTTAAGTGGTTTTAAGGTTCAGGGAAAGGATGCAGAGAGTGCAAGAAGTTTGATCATCGCTGCCAAGGATTTAGAAAAGGCTGGGGCCTTTATGGTTGTTATGGAATGTATTCCGGAGATACTTGCTTCAAGGATTACCAGTGAATTAAGTATCCCCACCATAGGGATTGGCGCTGGTAAGGATTGTGATGGTCAGGTCCTTGTCTACCATGACACTGTGGGCCTTTTCGAGCGGTTCACCCCAAGATTCGCAAAGCAGTATATCAAATTAGGACCAATGATAATTGATGCCCTGAAAGGATACAAAAAAGAGGTAGAAGACGGGGTATTTCCTGGAAAAGAACATACCTTTAAAATGAACAAAGAGGAGGCGGAAAAGATATAAACTTTCTCATAAGCTCTTCCAGGCTTATTTGGGTGATTTAGGTAGATAAGTTGAGAGAAAGTATTATAGACCAACTCAATAAAATTTCCCACCTTTCCTCACAACGCAATTTTTAACTCCTTCTCTTTCGAAGAACAGACCTTTGTTCAATGAAAAAGGGTGCTTGCGATTAAATAATAGTCAGACCTTGCCTGGCAATTTTCTCATGTAAAAATTTTTTCCCTGATACTTCAGTTCTATTAAGGAGCCCCTTTTTATCAGATCAGTTATTACTTGCCAATCTTCACCTGCCTTTTTCAAATATTCCCTTACAGCCTCTTCTCTCATTGGATGAACCGAGGTAATACCGAGTAAATCTTCTTCGACATTACCACTGAAACCAAACTCATTTCCTTCATAGCCTATTATGTATTCTACATTGTCTACATTCTGTGTAAAGATTTGGTAAGCTATATTAAGGGCTTCATCACTGGCAGGCAGTATTCCTTTTACTGCTGTTGGTCTGGTAGGAATGGAAATATAAGATTTTGTCGGCTTTAGTAATTTTAAGAAATCGGCTATTATTTTAGCCTCTTCATATGTATCGTTCATTCCCTTAAGAAGCATGGTCTCTGTAATTATCTCACCTTTAAATATAGCTTTAAATTCGAGCATTCCATCTAATATTGCATTAAGATCCAGTGATTTATATGGCCTGTCAGTCCTTAGCCAGGTTTTTCTGGTTGCTGCATCTAATTTTAATGAAACCAAATCTGCCTTTTGTAGATCTTCTCTCACGTCTTTATGGTTTATAAGAGAACCGTTGGTTATCACTGCAATTTTTATATGTAACGCCCTAATAAGTTCAATAATTTTCCCAAGGTTTGTATCCAGCGTTGGTTCGCCATCAGGGACAAAGGATAAATAATCTATCTTTGTGTCCCTTTTTTTTACTTCATTGACCTTCTCTTTAACCTCCCTCGCTAAATCATCTGGCTCATAAAATGCCTGCCTTTCGCATTGTAATGTTATTGTCTTACCTATCTGGCAATAGACACAGGAATAGGTACAGACCTTGGGGGGTATATTGTTTATCCCAAGACTGGAACCCAATCGTCTTGATGGAACTGGTCCGAAAACCCTCATGATTTATCCCTTAAAGATTGATTTTATATAATTGTAAATAATTTGGTTCAAAGTTTTGGGAACCCCTGAACCAGTTACATATAGTTTTTAAATAGCAGAGGAAAATAAATCCGTCAATCATTACAATGGTTTATTCATTGATTAATAAACATCTTTTTACTTGATTCATGCTTTCTGCCTGATAAACTAATCAAAGTTTATTAGTGAGGTTTTTTAATGAAAGCTTTATCTCTCTTCTCTGGTGGCCTCGATAGCATTTTGTCTGTTAAAGTTATCAAGGGACAAGGAGTTGATATTATTGGAATCTTTTTTGAGACTCCCTTTTTCTCCTCCGAGAAAGCTGCCCAGTCTGCTCATTATATCGGGCTTCCCCTTCAAGTTGTAGATATCACAGATAGGTTTCTTCCGATAGTGTTAAACCCACGACATGGTTATGGAAAAGGGTTAAACCCATGCATAGATTGCCATAAACTTATGTTCAAAATAGCCGGCGAGATGCTGAAGGAGGAAGGAGCAGACTTTATCATAAGTGGTGAGGTATTGGGGCAACGTCCTATGTCACAGAATTTAAGATCACTTTCGCTTATTTCTCATGATTCGGGTTTTAAGGATCTTATCCTCAGGCCCCTTTCGGCAAAAAGACTACCAGAAACTCTTCCTGAAAAAAAAGGCTGGGTAATGAGGGGAAAATTATTAGGGCTTTCAGGACGTTCCAGGAAGCCGCAGATAGAATTAGCCAAGAAATTTGGGATAAAAGAGTATCCGGCTCCAGCAGGAGGGTGTTTGTTGACTGAGGTAGTGTTTTCCCGCCGCCTAAAGGATTTACTATCCCGCGATCCAAAATTTTTGCGGCGAGATATAGAGCTTCTAAAATGGGGGAGGCATTTCAGGATTAATGAAAGAACCAAAATCGTGGTAGGCCGAGACCAAAAAGAGAATGGAATGATTACTTCATTTATAGAGGCTGGGGATACTGTGTTGACTGTTGAGTCATTTCCTGGTCCTACTGTGCTGATAACAGGAGAGTTATCATCTGAAGAGATACAATTAGCTGCATCGATAACTGTATCTTATAGTGATGCTGTAATCGGTCAAAAAGTAGCTGTTCAGTTGAAAAGAGACTCCAAATACTGGACAGTTTTAGCCACAGGTAAAGAGAAAAGCAATTTTCACCAATTAATGATATGAGATAGTATTCAATTCTATCTTCTTAATAGTTTTTGGAAAAAAGATTTTTTCCGGATCTCTTCTACTTTTTTATTTTTCTCTGCAATCTTTTTTTCTCTCGTTTCTATAGAAAGCATAATTTGTTCTATAAGCATCCTGCTTTTTCTTTCCTTTATGGATAGATCTAACCATTGTATTTTATCCTCTCTGCCCATCTCAGCCTGGTCAAAAGATTTGATCTTTTCCCCTATTTTGTTATATTTCTGCCTTTGCTTTTCAAGTATATCCCTTTGTTTTTCTATATAAGAAAGATCCTTTTTTATACTTTGAAGAACAACATCTTCTGATTCCATGGTAAAAGATAAATAAACAAAAGAAAAAATAATAACCAAAATTGCTGCAAGAACAATCCTTCCTGTATTTGAAACTAATGAAGAGAGACCCAAAAGAAATGATTTTATTTTTCCTCTATAGCCAGCAAATTTATCAATAATAGTGTATCTGGAGATCTTTCCCCTAAGCGCATCCAGGATATTTTTCGTAGTAGCTTTTAACTCCGTTGCCCTTAGAATTAATTCATTACCCAGTTCTCCTGACCGACATTTAGCCTCTATATCAGCATTAACTCCTTTAAGTTTTATTGCGAGATCTCTAATTTTGGATAGTGAGGTATCTGGCTTCAGTGTTTCAGGAAACTTCCCCGGAAATTTTTTCTTAAGGAGTGCGATATTATTTTCTAATTTTTCGAGATTCTCCTCTATGTTACTTGAAAATCTCTTAAGCATCCGTCCTTCACATACAAATTCAGCAGCACCGGTTAGGATAATAGCAATATCCTGGATAGCCTTAATTGTTTTTTCAGTCTCCTGCGGGTTAGCTTCTGGCATTGTTTACCTCATTCAAAATTTAATCAAAAATGAGATCTTTATTAATTACCATCTCCTGAGGAACACAAACCTTCCTTGATGAAGGACTGATAATATTCACATCCCCTTTTACAACAATTCCCCTATCAAAGTAAACATTTCCCTTAATGCTAAGTGACTTGCAATCAATCAGGGAAGGAGTCCCATGGGGAAATCTTTCTTTTAACTGGTCAACCTTTTTATAATACCTATCATCCAGATCTATTTTTATCGTTCCAAATCTTCTTTTAGGATTTTGGATAATTCTACTCTCTTGAGTCATCACATAGCAATCAGACCAGAGGGCAAGGAGATCCTGGCACTTTTTGACAGGGGAAAATCTTGCCCTTGGCACTCTTATAGCTGCAGCCTTTTTAAAAACAGAGATAGCTGATCCCATAGCCGTTTCAATCTGGTAAACCTCCGGTGAGGAGTCATCCTTTGGGTAAATTCTTTTGGGATTAATAATCATTGGAAGCTCAAGAATATTATTAGTTTTATCGAGCTGTTTTTTTAAAGATAGAAGATTCACCCATATGTTGTTGGTATTAAAATATCTGTATACATTTATATCCTGGAATTCTGCTATTTCTTCTTCTGGACATTGGGCTATCTCTCTGAGTATGAAACCGCCGCTCTTCAGGCATGCCAAGTGCCCACCTTTGATGTCTGCATCTGTTTTTTCTGCAACCTCGATCATAAAGGGAAAATTGTGTGAGGCAAAGTACCCAAGTATTGCCTCATCCATTATTCCACCAAGATTATCAGAGTTAGATATGAAGGCGTATCTGTAGCCTTTACTAATCAACGTATTTAGCATACCAGAGGTGATCAAGGCAAAATAAATATCTCCATGGCCCGGAGGATTCCACTCACAACTTGGGTCTATAGGCCAGGCACCAGGGCTTAGGTTTTCTTTTAGGACCTTTGGAAATTTGTGCTGTAAAAAGGAGAGTGGTATATCAGTGGCCAGATTAGGATATCTATTAAGAAATTTTTTACTATCCTTATCTGTCTTAAAACTATTCATAAGCACAAGAGGGATATTTGCTTTATATTTTTCCCTATAACTTAAAATCTGTTGTGCAATAATATCAAGGAAATTTAATCCATTCTTTACTTCAATGAGAGATTTGGCCTTTGATAGGCCCATACTCGTTCCAAGGCCACCATTTAACTTAATTACTACTGTTTTTTTTATTACAAGACGCCCTTCTTTAGTATACCCATCTAACATTTCCATATCGGCTATATCATCTTTTTCAATCGGAACAATATCCTCCCTTGATATCAATCCCCTTTCTCCTTTTATAAGCTTTTCATAATAAAACTTGAAGGTATCAATAATGAGGGGAGGAAGTCCCTCATCAAGCATCTTTTTTGCAAAGGGAAGAAATTTTTCCTTTAGTTTTGACTCTTGGGCTTCAGCTTGCATCAACTTTTTCCCCAATAACATTTCTTATGAACACTCATGGCCTTTCGGCCACAACGAAGGATGAAAGTAGTTGAGTGGTCAAATGGTTAAGTGGTTGAGTAGTAAAGGAGTTAACTTTAGGCACTTTCATATAAACTATCATGACCTATCGGCGACAACTAAGGATGAAAAGTCAAAAGTCCGTTGTCATCTGTCCGTAGTCCGTTGCAAAAAACAACTGACAACTTTCATATAAAAGGTATATGAAATGATCTGTAATATCAATAATAAACGTAATTACTCAGGTTGTCAGGTTTCCCGATAAATCGGGATTCACGGTTCACGGTTGGCTCATTTTTTTCATATTCCTTGAGCCTGTCGAGAGCCTCTAGGTAGAACGAATAATTGATGAATCCATGAACTGCATCACGTGCCCCTAATTTTTTCATAAAGATTTTTGAATTCGTTGGACGATATGTATTCTTCAGGGGTTATTAGGTTCAAGGTTTCCCGATGAAATCTAGATTGTTTGCCTTATCTTCATAGTTTTCTATGTTCATCGTTTTCTAACCTTGAACCCCGCCTGCCGTCCAGCGGGCAGACTTGAACCTGGAACTTTGAACCAGTTACTCTGGGAATTATAATACTTGTATAATTACTTTGACAACTATTTGCAGTTTATATATGTTTGACGGCAGGTTAGTATTGGGGAGTTTAACAGAAAATAGATTAGAAAATAGACCATGAAAGATGACTCTAACTTTTTAGATCAGTTCGCTCCTTACTTTAGCAAGATAAACGAGGAACTTGATAAAATCCTTGACTCTGATGTGTCCTTGATAAGAGAGGTAGGAAGGTATAGCTTGCTTGGAGGAGGTAAAAGGCTCAGGTCACTATTCTTTATTTTATCCTGTCAGCTCTGCAATTATAACGAGAAGGATATATATACCATTTCCGCCATTTTTGAGTGTCTTCACGCAGCAAGCCTTTTACATGATGATGTCCTTGATAATGCCTCCATCAGAAGGGGTAGATCGTCAGCCAATAAAATCTGGGGGAACTCCACAGCAGTCTTAGTGGGTGATTTTCTCTTTTCCAGATCTTCAAGCATATTAGTTGAGCAAAAGCATGTTGAATTTTTAAAGATTCTTGCAAACACCGCTACCAGGATGACAGAAGGCCAGATGCTAGAGCTTATTAACACCCATAACTGGAGCATAACAAAAAAGGAATATACGGGTATAATTACATCGAAAACAGCTGCGCTTATATCAGCAGCCTGTGCAAGTGGCGGTATACTGGCCGGGGCAAAGAAAGAGAATATTCAATCATTGAAAAACTTTGGCCTCAATGTGGGCATTGCCTTTCAGATTGTCGATGATGTCTTTGACTATACATCTACTGTTGAAAAAGCTGGTAAACCTATAGGTAATGACCTAAGAGAGGGAAAGATTACCCTTCCCTTAATTTATGCTCTTGCCTATTTAGATGAAAGGGAAAGAGATAGGCTTGAGCATTTGTTTAAAAATGGAAAGGCCTCAGAGAAAGATTATTCAAGAGTAATAGGACTTGTAAAAGATAATGGTGCTATTAAGAAATGCCGTAAAGATGCCATATCTTATGCTAACCTTGCTGAAACTCAACTCCGTCTCTTTCCTGACTCACCAGGAAAAGAATCCCTTTTAGAATTAAATCGATTTATAGTCAATAGAAGCTATTAGCAATTATAAAACCTTGACTGCTATCTCTCCATAGGGAATTGAATCATCAGGTATAATATCTTTTATCACAGATCCTGTTATAGCCTCTATGTGCCTCATTCCACTCTTTTTGTAACCCACAAGAAGGGGAATTTCCTTTTGAGGGGCATGGAGCAAAATATTTTTTGTCTCACCCATTACCGGAAGATAGGGTCTTATTTTTTCAAGGTGAATAGCAGAGCGAACCAGAAATCCTAAGGATGGATGCCATGGTCCAGCAATTATTTCCTTTTTTTCAAGGAGAGATGGCGAAGACATGAGCCCGATCCTGATCACAGGAATCCCGGCATTTTCCAATCTTATGCAGGCCTCTTTACAAAGGTTGATCGTATCTTTAAGTCCCATTGGTGCATATCTTCCTTGTTTATACCATTGAGCGAGTTTTGTGCCCCTGATAACGAGTGTCGGATAAAGCCTGGCCATATCAGGTCTTAGGCCAATAACCTTGTCAATGGTGTCCATGAATATCTCTTTAGAATCTCCTGGCAGACCAGGCATGAGTTGTGCTCCAACAGTAAATCCCCTTCTTTTAAGTATTTTGAACGCATTAACAGTATCTTGTGACGTATGTCCTCTATTGGAAAGGAGCAGGACTCTATCGTCCATGGACTGAACTCCAAGCTCCACAGTCGATACATTAAAGGACTCAAGTATGTTGAGCCTATCTTCACTGAGAGAGTCTGGTCGTGTAGAAAGACGGATTGATTGTATGATGTTTTTTTCTATGTAAGGCCTAACTGCACCAAGCATTTTCGTCATGTAGGCAATTGGCAGAGATGTAAAGGTACCCCCGTAAAATGCGACCTCTTTTGGTTTTTTGCCAGAAAACTGTTTTGACTTTATTGCCAACTCAATTGTATTTATTATCTCATCTGTTGTACACTGTTTTCCCGAAAAATTGGTGATGGTTTGTTGTTGGCAAAACACGCATCTATGCGGGCAGCCTTGGTGTGGAAGAAATATGGGTATGATAAAATATCTTATTATTTTTTTAGACAAGCCAAGGCCTCCTTTGCGGCTTTCTGTTCCGCTTCCTTTTTGCTTTTACCTTTCCCTCTTCCCATTAAATTTTCTTTCAAGTATACTGATACATAGAAGGTTTTATTATGGTCTGGGCCTGTTTCTTTTTCAACTCTGTAGTCTGGAGGTGATTGAAAGGTATCTTGAGAGTACTCTTGTAACTCAGTTTTGAAGTCATTAATTGATTTGCCAAGATTGATCTTATTCAATAATGGGCTGAAAAGTTGTGCTATTATCCTTAGGGCTTCTGCAAAACCACCATCAAGATAAATTGCTCCAATAAGAGCCTCAAAGGCATCAGATATAATAGAGGATTTCTTTCTGCCATTTGTTTGTTCTTCTCCCTTTCCCAAGAGAAGGTAATCTCCTAATCTTAACTCACCGGCAATATGATAGAGACCGCTTTCACTGACCAGTGAAGCCCTATATTTAGATAGATCCCCTTCTTTTATTTCAGGAAAGGATTCCATAAGTAGATGGCTAATAGCCAGGCTAATAACTGCATCGCCGAGAAACTCTAATCTTTGATTGTCAGATATCCATAATTCATCCTTCTCGTAAACGTAAGACGGGTGCCTAAAGGCCTGTAAGATTAATTCCTGATTTTTAAAGGAATAACCAAGAATTGTAGCTAATGTATCGGGATTTTTTGGCAATTTAAGTTTATTCATTATCGTGTCATACTAAAATTAATACCCCTTAAAGTCAAGATGATCAACAATGGATACCGTAAATGAAATTTTTGCTTTAACAGGTGTAGTACGATAATGTTAATTTTCAAATTCAGAGCGAAAAGTAAATAATGTGAATAAAAATATTTGACCTTTAATTATTATTTGATATAAGAATTACTTCTCTAAATTAAAACAATGGCAATGAACCTAAAAAAAACCAGAAAAGTTATTCTTGATCAACAAGATATTAAGCAAGCCCTGAAAAGAATTGCTCAAGAGATAATTTCCAAGCATAAATCTTTGAAAGATATTGTTTTAATTGGAATTAGAACCGGAGGAGCTTTTTTGGCTTATCGTCTACGAGATGAGATTTCTAAAAAAGATGAGGAAAAACCTCCAACTGGTGTGCTGGATATCAATTTATATCGTGACGATTGGACGATGACAGGCCCCAACCCGAAATTGGGAAGCACAGAGATTACTTTCTCCATAGATGATAAAATAATTATTTTAGTAGACGATGTGCTGTATACAGGCAGGACAATAAGAGCAGCAATGGATGCATTGATAGATTTTGGTAGACCGAAAAAGATTGAGCTGGCTGTGCTAATAGACAGAGGGGAGGAGCAAAGGGAACTACCCATAATGGCTAATTATGTAGCTAAGGAATGGCAGACCTCTGGAAACGCTACTGTTAATGTCTATTTGAAGGAAAATGGATATCATGACCAGGTTGTAGTAGAGGAAAAAGAGGATAATTTATAGGAGGAGACACTTCATGAGTTTAACACTATCTGTTACTACAAGAACCCGATCGGAGATGATAGACATTACCTCCAAGGTAGAGGAGGAATTGAATAGATCAGGATTAAAAGATGGGGTGTGCTTTCTCTTTGTACCACATACTACAGCCGGTATAACAATTAATGAGAGTGCTGATCCAAGTGTTGCAACAGATATCCAGGAAATGCTTAATAAACTTATCCCCTGGGAAGGATCTTACAGGCATCTGGAAGGAAACTCTGCTGCTCACATTAAAAGTAGTTTGATAGGGAATGCAGTAATGGTTTTTGTTGAATCAGGCCACCTAAAACTGGGTACATGGCAGGGGATTTTCTTTTGTGAGTTTGATGGACCTCGATCAAGAAAACTATATATAAAATTTCAGTAACTGTTCACGTAGCCACCAGGTCACAAAGCCCGCCCTGGCGCAAGTGCCTGAATATCATATGAGCACTGGATTATTTATCAGATGAATTCTATATATAAATTCATTGCAAGCCAGTTCTGGGCCAGGGACACAAAGGGTATTAAATGGTCAATGAAAAACTTTCAATTATCAATTTTAAATTGTTAATCTTGGTGCCTTGGGGTCTTAGTGGCTGAATAGTTACAAATTTCAGTAAATAATTTTAGGTTTTTCCTTGACACCCCTATATTGCTTTGTTAAATAGCCTGCTAAAAAATGAGATTTAGCTCGGCTAAATGTGAATATAAAATACTCAAAATAATTTTACACAAGGAGGATTATGTATGTATAAGGTAGAGGTTGATGCGGAAAAATGTGTAGGTTGTGAAGAATGTGTTGATGTGTGTCCATCAGATGTTTTTGAAATGAAGGATGAAAAGTCAGCTCCTGTGAATGCAGAGGAGTGCATTGGCTGTGAAAGTTGTACAGAAGTCTGCGAATCTGATGCTATTACAGTAACAGAAGTTGACGAGTAGATTTGAAAGATTTAAAAAAAATGCCGCTCTTTAACACGTATTTAAGGGCGGCATTTTTTTGCCTGTTAGTTTATCTTTTGGAAGCATGTAGATAAAACGTGGTTAACCGGTTATCCGCTTTTCTGCATAGGGCATACTGCCCTTTTCAAATTTAACCGGACTTATTTTTTCTTTTCATGGCAGCCGTTACATTTCTTTGTAGGTCCGGTTTTCTTACCACCCTTTGCCAATTTTTTATGACACACCTGACAATTTCTATGGTAGGCGATCATTAATTTCTTTACCTTGCCTTTAGATTTTAAGGCATCATGACATGCTGAGCATTTTTGGACAGGATCTCCCTCTTTAAAGACATTTTTTCCATCTTTATACACATGATGACATTCTGCGCAGGCAATCTTATAATCTGCGTGGTGTTTTGTATGAGAAAATTTGACGGAACCTTTTTTGTACTTTGTAAATGCATCTGACTTTATACTGATTTCATCTGGGCAATCTGTTGCCACCAGGATGCCTACGCCAGTAAATAATGCTATCGATATAATAACTGTGCTTAACAACAAAATCCGTTTTTTCATGATATTCTACCCTCCTTCCATTTTCTGATAAGTATAAATAACCAATAGTAAATTTGCAAGAGTAAATTTTATAGGGTTTTTCTACCCCTCCTTCCTATAGCATATCAGCCCACACTGTAAACACCGTGCTGACTCATCGGTTGCCATTCCTTCTTCAAGACCTAAATCAACCTCTTTAAAGCTTAAGCGTCTGTCATCAACAGACAGCTCAGGCATATGTACCCTGTCAGATTCATTCACCGAGTGGATTGCTTCCACATCAGGAAGCGTGCTTTTTTGCGTAATGACGTTATCAGGAACACTCACGGTCTCTCCACTCAGATAGCAATGGATGGATCTGGCTGCCTTCCGTCCAGCACCAATTGCCTCGACTGCAATCGAGGCCCCGGTCACGGCATCTCCTCCAGCAAAGACCCCTTCTTTTGTGGTCTCACCAGTGAGCGGGTTGGCCACCTCAATGGTATTCCACTTACTGAGGCCGATTCCATCGTTTGTTACAAACCCTGTCACAGGAAACTGGCCAATGGCATTAATAACATTGTCGACCTCGATGACGGTCTCCGTCCCCTTTTTTGGCACCGGCCTTCGTCTGCCTGACTCATCCGGTTCCCCGAGCTCCATCTCAAGGTATTCCAGGTGGGTGAGCTTTCCGTTGTTTCCCATCAGCTTTGTAGGGGCAGCCAGGTAGTGAAACACCACCCCTTCCTTTCCTGCCTCCTCTATCTCGATATCATTTGCCGGCATTTCTTTGCGTGAGCGCCGATAGATCACCGTGACCTCTTTTGCCCCAAGCCGCCAGGATGTTCGTGCCGCATCAAGGGCGGTGTTACCCCCTCCAATGATGGCAACCTTGTCCCCGATCGGGGTTTCTTTCTCAAGGCCTCTGTCAATAAGAAAATGGGTTCCAGGGAGCACCCCTTCAAGATCCTCTCCTTCAACCCCAAGGCTTCTGGTATCCCAGGCGCCGGTTCCTACAAAGACAGCAGCAAAGCCATCATCGGTCAGGCTTTGTAAGGTAACGTCTTTGCCCATGGTAACCCCTGTTTTTACCTCCACCCCCATATCCAGGATACCCTCGATCTCCCAATCCAGGGTTGCTTTTGGAAGCCGGTATTCAGGGATACCATATCTGAGCATCCCCCCTAACTTTGGCATGGCATCAAATATGGTAGGG
>Ga0233415_10000570_pt1 | contig 17074 bp, 11 predicted proteins | sample Na_anoxic_12_MG_FD_188631 | JGI IMG/M metagenome (GOLD analysis project Ga0233415, IMG submission 188631) | Seawater microbial communities from Saanich Inlet, British Columbia, Canada - Na_anoxic_12_MG | ecosystem: Environmental > Aquatic > Marine > Inlet | place: Canada: British Columbia... | reverse complement strand
CCCCCCCCCCAAGCGCGCGGCGACCCCCCCCCGCCGGGCCGCGAAGGGTTTCGACCCTTCCGCCTTCGCCCGCAGCCCCTTCCGGCCGCGGCTCTCGGCCGCCTGCGCCGCCTCGTTCAGCCAGGCCTTCCTCCTCTTCTCGGCGTACACGACCGACGCCTACACCCGGGGGAAGTGGGAAGCCTTCGCCGCGCGCCTCAAGGAGGGGCTCCTCCGGGAGCGGGGCCTCATTCTGCAGAAAGTCGCGGCCTCTCTCCCGAACTTCATCTACCACCCTTTCGCCGCGCCGCGCCGCTTCGGGCGCCGGGGCGGGGGGGAACCCTCGGTGGACGTCACCTTCCTCTACGACGAGGAGGGCCTCCCCCACACCTGGGCGAACCTCGCCCAGGAGGGCCGCTTCGAGGGGGCGCCCAGCATCTACGTCTACGAGGCCGAGGGGGGGGAGCGCGAGGAGATGACCCGGGCGGCGGTGGTGGCGGCCCTCGCCGCCGCCCGCGCGGCGAAAGAGGCCGCGGGCCCCCTCGCCGGCCGTCGCCTGGTCGACGTCCGGTGCTCCATCTGCGGCGCCCTCCTCTCGGAGGTGGCGACGCTCGACCCCGCGAAGGCCCTCGCCTCCCTGCGGGCGAACCACGAGTTCGACTCCTTCTACGCCTTCTACGGGGCCCGCTGCCCCGCGGGCGACTTCCACGCCTTCGCGGGGCGGCCCGCGGGCGAGGCCTGCGCCAAGTGCGGCCTCGAGAAGGCGCTGGTGTTCGGCTACGGCGAGACGCGGCGCATCGTCCCCGCCCGCGCCTACTACGAGCGCTACCGCGCGCGCTACCGGGAAGAGCGGGGCTCCGCGACGTCGGCGGCCCTCTTCCTGGGCGCCGCGGGGCCCCCCGGCGCCGCCGACCTCCCCTCCCCCGACTGGTGCGAGAGCCTCAAGGGGTTCGCCGAGGAGTGGAAGTACGACTTCAGCGTCCTCGTGAAGGCCGCCGAGGCCGCGGAGGTCCCCGTCGCCGCCCTGGAGACCCTGGGGGCCACCGAGGGGCGCTCTTACGCCGACGTCCTCAGCGGCGCCGGCGCCCCCCCCCCGCCCACCAGCGCCGACGACCCCCGCCTCCTGGCGGCCGACGGGGCCGTGCGCCTCTTCATCACGAGCTTCAACCGGCTGCGCTTCGTCTACCGGTTCGTCTCCGTCTCCGACGAGCTCCGGGCGCTCCTCGAGGCCGCGGGGGTGCCCCCGTACGAGTACCGGGGGCTGGAAGAGCGGCTCCCCGACGTGTTCGAGGACTACGTGGGCAAGCGGGCCGCTCTGTTCTGCTTCCGGCCGCCCGCGGACGTCCTCAGTTTCACCATCGAGTCCCTCGCGCGGATGATCGTCGCCGTCCACGACGCGGGCGCTACGAGCGACCCTCCCTGGCTGGGGGCCCTCGCCCGCGAGTTTCTCCGCCGGATCGTCGGGGAAATCGTGCGGAGCGAGCGGCTCCTGTCCAAGCCGGGGCCATTCAACTTCAAGATCTTCGGGGCGGACGAGGAAGAAGACATCGACCCCCAGGGGACCGCCGAGGTCGACGACGTGCCCGGGCTCCCGGGGGAAGACATCGCCGCGGAAAAAAACCCCTTCTCGCTCGACGAGGTGGACATCGCCAAAGAGGATGTCGGCAACCTAGATTCGCAATGACGTTGGGGCCGGCCTTTCGGTTCATAGCCCCAGGCCCCGGGGCCGGGTGTTGAAGGGCGCGAAAGGGGGAGACTCCTCGTCGCCGGGTATTTCGTGGTCGAAGGCCGCGTCGTCGAGGCCGGTCTCGCTGTCGGTGGCGTCGACTTCGTCGTTCCAGACCCAGCCCCGTCCGGCCCGCACCGAGTCGGGGACGGTCACGCGGTACACCGTGCAGTCGGCGCATGCTCGGAAGAATTCAAGGTCAGCGGGGCGGCGGGCGTCGCCGATGATGAGGGTGCGGGGGGTGGGCGAGAGGCCCCCCCACAGCCGCCGCAGCCAGTAATAGGGCCCGTGGCGCGCGATGAGGCCGCGCGCATAGTCGACCATCGCGGCGCGGTGCGGCTCGCGGCCTTCTCGGGACACGAAGGCTTCGAAGGTGACCTCGGCGGCGAGGTGCTTTTTCCAGTAGCCGCGCTTGATCGCGTCCGAAAGGTTGGCCACCTGCACGGCGCCCCCCATCTCGGCGGCCCACCGCGCGCAGAGGGCCGTCTTCCCCGCGAAGCGCTTCCCGGTGACGACGTGGGCCCGGTACCAGGACGACTTCATCCCCCGGAAGAGGACGTACGCGCTCTTGAATCCGCAGGCGAAAGCCAGGACCCCCGACGTCGCGTGGGGGTGGCAGAGGAGGTGGACGTTCGGGCCCGCGTCCACGCTGAAGAAGGCCGGGAGGCAGTGAGCGTCGCGGAAGAGGACGAACCGGGCGATGAAGTCCCGGGCGGCGGGGGTGAGGTAGGTGAGGGGGGGGACCGAGGTCGCCATGACGGAATGGAGGCTCATGGCCTCGTCTTCGCAGATCCGCCCCACCCCCCGCAGGTCCCCCCGCTGGAAAGCCTCGATCAGCCCGAACACCCGCCCCCCCGCGGCCGCGGCGCGTAGCGCCTGGAAGGGCGAAGAGAGGGCGGCCTCATGGCCCTGGCCGGAGCTCCACGTTTTCGGGAAGGGGTCGTGGACCGCCAGGACGTGGTCGAGCCGCGTCAGCTCTTCGGGCGCCGCGATCCGGCAGGCGTGGCCCCCTTCCCACACCACCAGCCCCTCGTCGTGGGTCGACCGGATCGCGGAGCCGCTCCCCAGCCGGGCCCACTGCTCCACCCAGTAGGGCGCCCACGCGGGGGGGACCTTCAGCAGGTCGGCGAGTGCCCGCGCGAGGGCGGCGAAGCCCGCGGCCGAAGAGGCCACCCCGCAAGAGACGGGGAAGTTGCTGTGGGTGCGGAAGACGATGCGGAGCCCGGGGGCGAGCGCCTCCCCCGCGGCTTCGGCGATGAGCTCTCGCACCCGGGGCGGGGCGCCGTCCCCCGCAGGGTCGGGGGACGGGGTGGCGACCACCTCGAGCTCGGTGGAGATGCGGCAATAAGGGAGGGGGAGGCTCGCGCTGGGGTTCAGGGGCGCCTGCCGGCCCGTCTTCCCCCAGTACTTGACGAGGGCGATGTTGCTGGCCGCCGCCCCCCGCCCCCGGGCCCCCGCCGCGGGGGGGGTGAAGGGGGCGGCGGCGAGGGCAGCGGGGAGGGCAGCGTAGCGGGAGTCTTCCACCCGGGCGCCCCCCCCCGGCCGCGCCAGGCGGGAGCGGAACCCCGCCTCTTCGAGGGCCGCGCCCTCGGCGGCGGACAGGGGGGGGACGCAGATCAGGCAGCCCCCCCCCCCCCGCCCCGTGATCTTCGCGCGCGGCACCAGCGCGACGACCGCCCGGGCCTCGGAGAAGTCAAGGCCCATCTCTACCAAGATCGAGTGGGCGGCGGGGAGCGCCGCGGCCAACGCCGAAGGGTCCCCCCCCGCGCGCCAGGGGGGGGGGACCAGGGACTCCAGGCGGGCCAGCTGCCAGGGGGTCATCGCCACCCGGCAGGGCGCCGTGTGGCGCTGCCGGGTGTAGACCACGCTGGCCACCGGGGAGATGGAGGGGGCGGGGAGGGGCCCGAGCGCCAGCGAGTATCGCACCGAGCCGAAGACGCACGCCGCGACGTCGACCCCCGAAGCCCCAGAGGTCCACCACTCATGCTGCGCGGCGAACCCGAACAGGAAGTGGGGGGCGCACCCCTGGGGGCCTCTATAGAGGCACAAGAGGGTCGCGGCTAAGGCGACGACGAGGGCGCTCGACGAGCCCAGCCCGACCCCTTTGGGGACTTCCTCTACGACTCTGACCTTATAGGAGAGGGGCCCGCCCGGGCGGAGCGGATCCTCGACGACGATCGCCCCGCAGACCTGGAGCCCTTCCGCCACCTGCCGGAAGAGGTCCTTGTGCTGGTCGATGACGAGCGCCCCTTCGAGGGACGAATCGTAGACCGCCTCGATCGTCGTGTAGAGGTCAATGCTGGCGGCGAGGGCCGTCCCGCCGTATTGGACGCCGTGCTCGCCGATGAATATGATTTTGCCGGGGACCCGGACTCTGATCATGGCGAGCCGGGGCGTTTCTCGGCCCAGAGAGAATGGGGCTTTGCGCGGCCGAAGCCCCCGTTGTGGCCATCACCGCTACTTTTCAAATTTCCAACACCGCGTGGGCGGCGACGCTCAGGGCCAAAGACGGCGAGCGGCGAGGGAAACTCCCCGGGGCGCCGCTCCTTTTTAGAAAAAAGGGGGAAGCGGAGTATTCGTGCGAGGCGCCCGGTCTTAACGATGAACGTGGGCATTAGTCACATCGAGTGTTACATCCCTCGGGCGTACATAGAACAGGAGGATGCCGAAGAACTCGACGATTGCCCGGGCAAGTACACCCGAGGCTTGGGCCAGAAGCAGATGGGGGTCTGGGATGGCCGCGAGGACAGCCAAAGCATGGCCCTGACCGCGCTGCAGAAGCTTCTGCTGGCGGCGAAGATCGGCCCCGGACAGATCGGCCGCCTGGACGCGGCGACGGAGAGCAGCTCGGACACCATGAAGCCGCTGGCCTCCCTCCTCGTGGAGCTTCTGGGGGGGGGCGACGTCGAGACGAACACCCACGCGGGCGCCTGCCACGGGGGGACGCTGGCCCTCTTCGCCGCGGTCGCGTGGATGCAAAGCGAGGCGTGGGACGGCAGAAACGCCATCGTGGTCGCCGCGGACACCGCGGTGTACGGGGCGGGGGCCGCCCACCCCACGGGCGGGGGGGGGGGCGTCGCGATGCTCATCGCGCCGCAGGCGCCTCTCGTCCTAGAGCCCCATCGGGTTTCCCGGGCGGCCAATACTTATGATGTCTTCCGGCCCCACGGGGAGCGCTACCCCCGGGTCGACGGGAAGGGGAGCCTGGACTGCTACCTCGCGGGCCTCCTCGTCTGCGCGGAGTCTTTCTCGCTGGGGTGGTTCGCGCGGACGGTCTTCCACGCGCCCTTCTGCCGCATGACGGAGAAAGCCTGGGCGGCCCTCGTGGCCGCCCAGGGCGGCGCGAAGGCGGCGGGCCTCCCCCTCGCCGACGCCGACGCGGGGTACGGCGCGCGGGTCGCCCCTTCCCTCGACCTCGCGCGGGCCTGCGGGAATATGTGGACCGCCTCTCTCTACGCGTGCCTCTACTCGGTCCTCGCCCGGAGCCCCCCGGCCCCCGGGGAACGGATCCTGGCGTACTCGTACGGCTCCGGCTGCGCGTGCAGCGCGTTCATCTTCCGGGCCGCGGGGACGGTGGGGGGGGCGTCGGCCGGGGGCCTCGACGCCCTCCTCGGGGGGCGGGTGCGCGTGGGGTGCGCCGAGGTCCGCGCCGCCGAGGCCGCCCCCGCCCCCCCCCAGTACCCGCACCCCCTCCCCCCCGACGTCTACCAGCTCTGGGAGCCGGGGAGGGGGCGGCGCCGGTACGGCTGCCTCGCCTACGGGGAGGTCCTTTCCGCGAAGGCCCCCGGCTTCCCCCGCGGCGGCCCCCCCGGGGGCTCGGGGCGCCTCGCGGAAGGCCTGGCGGCGGTGTGCGCGGAGCGCGCCCAGGGGGCGGGGAAGGAGCTGGGGGCCGCCCCCCGGGCCGCCCTCGAGGGCGTGGGCCTCCGCGGCCTCCTCGAGTACGGCGACGTCCGCGGCCGCTGCGCCGAGGCGGTCGTCGGCTGCGTGGCCCTCCCGGTGGGCCTGGCGGGGCCCTTCCCCGTGAACGGGGTGGCGTGCCACGTCCCCCTGGCGACGACGGAGGGGGGCCTCGTCGCCTCGACCCGCCGGGGGGCCAAGGCGCTCGCCCGGTGCGGGGGGACGGTGGCGCGGGTCGTGCGCCACGAGACGACGCGGGCCCCCGTGTTCCTCTGCGAGGGGGTCGCCGCCGCCGCCGCCGCGCGCGAGTGGCTCCTCACCCCCGCCGCCCACGCGATCGCCGCCCGCGCCGTCGAGGCCTCGTCCCGCCACGCCCGGCTGGCCCGCCTGGCCCCCCTCGTCGTGGGGCGCTACCTCCACCTCCGCATCAGCTGCACGACCGGCGAGGCGATGGGGATGAACATGGTCACCCTCGCCGCCCAGGAGGTGGTCCGGCTCCTCGCCGAGGAGGGGCCCCCGCTGGGGGAGCCCCTCGGCCTGAGCGGGAACCTGTGCTCCGACAAAAAGGCCTCGGCCGTCAACTGGCTGGAGGGGCGGGGGTGCAGCGTCGTCGTCGAGGGGCGGCTGGACCGCGCGACGGCCGAGGAGGTCCTCCGGGCCACCCCCGAGGCCCTTTGCCGGCTCAACGTCGCGAAAAACCTCGTGGGGAGCGCCGCCGCCGGCGCCCAGGCGGGGGGGTTCAACGCCCACGCCGCCAACGTCGTCGCGGCGGTCTACGTCGCCACGGGCCAGGACGCCGCCCAGGTCGTCAACGGGGCCGCTTGCCTCACCCAGCTGGAGCTCGCGGACGGGGGCCTCGTCGCCACCTGCACGCTCCCCTCGCTGGAGCTGGGGAGCGTGGGGGGGGGGACCCACCTGGGCGCCCAGGCCGCCTGCCGGCACCTCATGCTGGGCGGCCGGGGGGTGGGGGGCGTCGAGCGGCTGGCCTGCGTCCTCGCCTCGGCGGTGTTAGCCGCCGAGCTCTCCCTCCTCGCCGCGCTGAGCTCCGGCGACCTCGTCGAGGCCCATCTCAAGCTCAACCGCCCCGACCCCGGCCCGCCCCCGGACGGCTCCCCGCCGCCCCGCTAGGCGGCTACGCCGCTTTTTTGGCGGCCTCGAGGCGCCGGCTGCCGAGGAGGGCGGTGATGAATCCCACCAGCGCCATCCCGAAGTAGACCCACACCCAGCCGCTCATGGGGAACTGCGCGGCGATCGACGGGAACTGCTTCCCATACCAGCTCGCCGTCGCCGGGTTGAGGCGAGTAAGCACCGCGCCAAAGCCGTCTAGGAGGAGGAGCGCCCAGACCACGAGGAGAAAGGTCCAGAGCGGCGCCATCGGTGCCTCGTGCTTCCGGGGTATGTCTGGCGGGGGAAGCTTTTCGGGGCCGGCTAATATGGGGCGGGGAAATAAGAGGGACGCCCCGCGAGCCTGGGGGACCCCGGGGCGATGGCCGACGTGACCGGGCTCAAGCTCCTCCTCCCGGGGGGGGCCCGGGCCGACGGCACCGACGGGGCCGCGTCGGTGCTCCGGGGCCACTCGCGCCTCGAGCCCCTCCCCTGCCTGCAGTGCGGGGGGGCCCACGTCGGCGCGCGGTTCGCCGGGGCCGACGCCCCCCCGCTCGCAGAGATGGGGATCGACCCCCGGCTGCTGGGGACCCTCGGGCCGGCGGCCCGCTACGCCTTCGCCGCCGGCCTCCTCCTGCTCGAAGAGCTCCGGCTGCTGGGCCGCGAGGGGGGGTGGGCCCTCCCCCCCGCGCTGCAGGACGGGAGCGGGGTAATATTCGCGAGCTCCCTGGCCCAGGGCGAGACCCGCCCCTCCGAGGGCGGGGGGCCCCTCCTCCCCTACCTCCTCGGGGCGGGCGTCCAGCTCGCCCAGCTGATCCAGGCGCGGGGGCCGAACTGCATGACCAGCGCCACCTGCGCGAGCTCCCTGGTCGCGCTGAAGATGGCCCACAATTTCCTGGCCGCCGGCGACGCCGACCGGATTTTGGTGATCGCCGCCGATCTCCCCCTCCACATGCCGTGGGTCGTCTCCGAGTTCCTCAGGATCAAGGCCGCGTCCGCCGCCGGCGAGGACGAGGTGGTGCCCCCCTTTGGGGCGAAACGGAACGGCTTCGTCTTCGGCGAGGGCGCTCTCGCCATCCTGGTCGAGCGGCGGGGGGGGGAGCGCCCGCCCCTCGCCCGGATCGCCGACATGGGGATCGGCAACTCCGCCTTCCACGGGACCAGGATCGACCCGCGCCACGTCGCCACGGTCATCGAGAAAGTGGTGAAGAGGGTCGCCTTTGCGGAAAATATTTCCCTGGCCGCCTTCGCCTCCGGGGCGATCTACATCGCCCATGCCTCGGGGACCGCCCTGTGCGAGTCGGCGGAGATCGACGCTTTGGAGCGCGTGTTCGGGCGCGAGGCTCTGCGCCGCATCGCCATCACGGGTACGAAAAGACTAACGGGCCACTGCATGTCGGTGGGCATCGAAGACGCCGTCGCCGTCGCTGGCCTGGCGGCCGGCGTCTTCCCGGGGACCCCGGTGGACGGCCTCGATCCCCAGTTCGGCGACCTGCTCTTCCATGCCGGAGGGCCTTCGGAACGCCGGTACGTCATGCGCTTGTCCTTGGGGTTCGGGTCCCAAGTGGTCTTCGTCGTCTACTCCCGCGGCCTGCTGGCGGCGCGGGCGGCGAGCGGCCCAGCAATCTGAGGCGGCGCGGCTCGGGCGCGCCCCCTCGAGGCCCTATTTTGGAGGATTTGGGCTCCCTGGGCGGGGGGCGCCCCGCTGCGGCTTTTTCCCCCGACCGCCCGGGCGACGCCCCACGCGAGGAGCAGAACCAAGACGATCACGAGGACGCCGAGGGCGCCGAGGGCGCAGGGGATGACGCTGGGGAGGCCGGCGCGGTAGAGGTGGTTGTCCGCCTGGGAGAGGGCCTTGATGAGGGGCGCCGGCTCGTGCTCGACGAGGGGGATGGCCGCCTGCGGAGCCAGGAGCGCGGCCGCCCGTTTTCCCGACTCGACCGCCGCCTCCATCGAATAGAAGCCCGTCGCCGTGGCCGTGTGGGCCCCGGCCAGGACCAAGTTGGAAAGCTCGGTCTCCTGCGCGGGGAGGCGCTCCCCGGGGCCGTTCACCCACTTGGGGCGCCGCGACGTCACGGCCCCCCCTTCTTCGAGCGGAAAGGTCCAGTCCTCCCAAGGGCGCACCTCGGCGATGTCCTCCGCGGCGAGGCCGAGCTCGGGGGAGCGGGAAACCTGGTGGACCACCTCCGCCCGGAACTGCGCCTCGGTGAGGGCCCGCGCCGGCAGCCCGAAGAGCCCCCCCGGCCGGTCGCCGATGCAGGCCGTGCCGCTCCAGACCCGCCGCCCTTTCGTCAGCCCGCGGGGGTAGAACTGTTCCAGGGGGAACGCCGTCAGGTTGAACTCGGAGTCGGGGAAGGCGAGGCCCACGAGGGGGGGGAGGGGGACCCCGCCCCCCTCGGCGAAGGTCATCTGGAACCCGATCTGGACGTGGGGGGGCTTCGCGGCGATCTCCACGAGCCGGTCGAACTGGGTCCCGCCCCCCCGGGGGAGGGAGGGGGACCGCGCGATGAGGGCCGCGGCGCCGTAGGGGTCGAGGGCCAGGACGTAGGCGTCGGCCCGCACCGCCCGTTCCTCGCCGTCCACCTCGACCCAGCACTCCGTCACGAGGCCGCCGGCGGCCTCGACGCGGAGGAGCGCGGCGCCGAGGACGAGGAGCCCCCCCAGGGCCTCGAGGTGGGCCGCCCAGGGGTCGAACCACGCCATGCTGGTGGGGAGGTTCATGAGGTGCCACGGGGCGACGCGGGACCGGTGGAGGTAGCCGGGCTTCTCGATCTCCCCCACCGAGGCGGGGGGGTGGTAGTGCGGGTAGGCGCCCGAGCCCTGCAGGCGGGCGAACTTGGCCATGTGGTGCATGGTCGTCTGGCCGATGTCCTGGCCCGTGTAGGGGCCGACCGCGTGGATGTAGGCGTCCCGCCCGTCCTGCGACAGCCCCGGCGAGATCGTTTCGAGGTAGCTCGTCTCGTCGAAAGGCCGCTCGTCGGCCGCCATGGCCTGGGCGATGCGGAAGGCCCCCCGCGCGTTGTCGAGGAGGGTCGGGCGGGGGCGCGGGCGGGCGCGCCCCCGGCTCCGGTCGCGGAGGTGGAGGAAGCGGATGGGGAGGCTCAGGTTGTCGTACACCGTCCCCCCTTCCGGGCGGGGGATCGCCCGCATGACCTCAAAAGTGTTGGCGTAGAAAGGGCCGTAGCCCCGCCAGGAGACCTCCGACGGCGCCCCCCCCGCCCACCCGCTTTTCGCGTGGCCCCCGAGCTGGGCGTCGGCCTCGTAGAGCGTCACCCGGGCGCCCGCCCTCAGCAGCTCGTGCGCGGCGGTCAGCCCCGCGAGCCCGCCCCCGAAAATGGCCACCTCCATTTCCCGTCCGTTCCCGGGAAAGGCCATGGCCGGGCTTTCCAGGTATAAGAGGCGCCTATAATTAGGGCGCCGGCCTCGGGGCCTCCTCTTCCGCCGCTCCGCCGCGGTACGTCAGGACCCGCAACACGCGGTCGGTCCTTGCGGGCCCGAAGGCGACCTCCCTGCCCCTTTGCAGGAGCGCGCTGCGCCGGAGCAGCTCGCCTTCGCCCCCGAGGAGCGCGGAGAGCTGGCGCCCCCCCAGGAGCTGCCGCGCCATCGCGGGGGAGAGCCCGGGGACGCCCGCGAGGACGCGGGCTTCTTCTTCCGGCTTCCCCCCCCTCAGGCCCGCGAGGCTGGCCCGCGCCTGCTTCGAGAGCTGGCGCCCGGAAGGCCCCCGGAGGCCCTCAAGGGCCTCCGCGCTCACCCGGCCACACACCACGTCGGCGACGGAGAACGCGGAGGCGAAGGTGAGGCCAAGGGGCACCGACACCCCCCGGAGGCGCCCCCAGGCCTCCGCGGCGAGCAGTTCGGTCGTCTTGGGGATGGCCCCCGTCAGGCCCTCGGGGACGGCGGCTTCGGCGGCCGCCCCCGGCGGCTCCGGGGGCGCCGGGCCGTCCGGGCCCGGGGGGGCGGCGTAGGGGACGGGCGTGGCGCGGAACGCCCGGAGGAAGTCTAAGAGGCGGCCGGCGCTGTGGGCCTGGCTCTCGGTCTGCACCACGGCCACCCCGTCGCGCACCATGAGGTTCGTGATGGCCGACAAGATCGTGGAGTACGGCATGCGCCCGATGCGCGCCCCCGGGCGGGGAAAGGCGGGCCCTTCGACCAGATAGAAGACCTGCGCCCCGGTGCGGGCGCGCAGGTCGAGGAGCTTGTGGCGGTTTTCATGGCGCCCGTCGCGGATCGACGCGGCGAAGTCCGGCAGCGTTTTCCGCTCGAACACCGCGAGGACTTCGGGTTCGCCGCCTTCGAACCGCCGGCAAATGAGGTAGTCCCCGGTGTTAAGCTGGGCGACTTTGAGGTCCTCTTGGGCCTCGCGGAACGCCGCCCCCAAGAGCCCCGTCACGTGGGACTCGCGGGTGTCGGCGACGAGGTAGTGGTGGATTCCGAGCGCCATCGCTGCAGGCCCGGGGTCGTTTGCTGCCCGCCTCCCCCCTCTAAAAGCCCTTACGGGCCGTTGCTCTGCCGCCGGCCCACCGCGGCGGGGCGGCGCCCGGCAAAAAGGGCAGCGGCCCGTAAGGGCGGGCCGCGCGGGCGTTTTGCTAAAGTTCTTCGGGGTTTGGGGTTTCTTCTCCTTCTTCCCCTTCTTCCTCTACCGACGCGTCCATCTCGGCGTTGGCCTCCTGGTGGCGGATGGCCGCGCGGTTCAGCATGAGGAGGAGGCATTCCCCCCCGCACTCGGGCCCGCACCACTCCGCCCCGGGGTGCGAGACCCTGTCGCCCCCCCCCATCCCGTCGATGGCGGGCGCCTCCGCCCGGGGGCTGAAGGCAGCTCCCTGGGCCCGGGCGCTCGGGGGCGAGCAGAAGAAGCCCTCGCCGTCCCAGTCCACCATGGGGGGGCGGCGCCGGCAGACACAGACCTCCCCGGAGAACACGAGCCCGCGGCTTCCGATGCTCACCAGTGGCAGGTGGGCGACAGGGATCCGGCAGCTGTCACACACGACCAGCGCTTCCCCTGAACGTCCGCAAGGCTTTTGCCGCACCTCTTCCGGAGGCTGGCCCGCCGGGCGCGTCTCGCCCGGCCGAGCTCCCCTTCGAGGGAAGCGAGCCGCGCGCCCAGCGCGGCTACCTCCGCGGCCAGGCGCCTCTCTTCCCCCGAAGGGACGCATAGTCCCGCAGCCCCTCCTCGTCGTGCGTAGCCATGGGGGAAGCGATGCGCGGCCGCCGAACGGCGGCGGGCTATAACCGTCCCGGCCTATCCCCAAATGCGACGCTGAGCCCGGGTGCTCGATTCAGTTTTCGGGAGGCGGCGTGCCGGCGCGGGGGCGAAAAAGCGGCGGCTCAGTCGTCGAGCCCGGCGAGGCGCCGCATCCAGGGCGTCAGGACGGGGGGGGGTAGGGGAGGGACGAAGCTCCAGGGGTCGGAGAGGTCGGCCGGCCGGCTCCCAGCGGGGAAGGGGCGCCGCCCATACAGTCGAGGATGCCGGGGAAAGAGCTTCGTCCGGGCGGAGACCCAGTGGGTGGTCAGCCTCAGCTGGAGACAGGGATCGTCGCCGAAGACCCCCCGCCGGAGGTTGCGAACCCGCGTGGGGAGCCCTCCCCGGAGGCCGGGGAGCCGAGGCTGGTAGCACACGTAGACGACGTTGCGCGCCTCCCGCGGGCCCTCCTCCTGCCAGCCCTCGCGGGGGAGCCAGGTCTGCCCCGAATGGATCGTCCGCGAGTCCCAGAAGACCTGGGAGCCCGCGGGGACCGCCAGGCAGGCGTCCCGGCAGCCCCGGGCGCGGTACCACTCCCGGTGGTCCCCTTCCAGCTTGAACCAGTCGGCCGCCGCCCGGGCCCCCGTGATCTCGAAAGCCGCCGCGAAGGCGCCGTGGAGCTCGTGGCTCCCTTCCAGGAAGCGGAGGGTCGCGTCCCCGGGGCGGATGGCGTTCGCGGTGACCCAGCTCTGGACGCACTCGGCCCCGTTGCTCGCCAGGCGCTGGTCGGTGTGCAGCCAGCGCTCGCCGTGGAAGCGCCCCCGGGCGCGCCCCCCGGGGAGGAGGGCGCCGAGGGCGCAGGCCACCCCGTCGAAGCTGACGAGGAGGTCTTCGGGGACGCACCCGTGGACCGCCGCGTGGGCCGCGGCGACCTTCGGGTTCCCCCTCACGTCCCAGACATATTGAGCATGACCCCAGCCGAAATGCTGGAAGAGGCCCCCGTGGAGGGGGGCGAGGTCGAAGAGGGAGCGGTAAGTCGAGGGGTCCCCGCGGCGGAGGGGTACCGCGAGGCCCGAGGTGAGGCGCGCGCAGGTGGCCCACATCCCGTCGTTCATCGCCGCGCACTCTTCGGGGGTCAGTAGGGCGGGGAGGACCGCGACCCCATATCTCTGCAGCATCGCCGGGACCTCTTCGGGGGCGGCGCAGTCGTAGCGCCCCCCCTCTTCATAGAGGAGCTCCACCCCCGCGTAGCTGACCGGGACCGCCATGCCTCGCGCTGGTTGCCTTCCGCGGGTCCCTTTGCCCCCCCTACAGGTCCTTCAGTTTGGCAGAAAAAGGTCTCCGCGCCCAGAGGCCGCTGGGCGGCGCCCCGGTGGGCTCAGATTCGAAGAGCTCCCCGGAAGGACCCCGCCCCCTTCGGTTTCTGTTTCTGTTTCTGCCAGAGCACGATGATGATTAAGACGACAAGGACAAGGATGGCGATGAGGAGGACAGGCGCCACCCAGCCCGGGGTCGGCCCTTCCCCCCCCCCGCCGACGGGGGAAGGGTCGGGGAGGTCGCTCAGGCGCTGCGGGGGCTCGTAGGCCTGGCTTTCTTGGGGGTGCGAGCCTTGCGAGCTCGACTGGCCCACCTGGTAGCCCATCGCGCCCACCATCAGGTCGCGCTGGGAGATCGCGGCGGCTCCGTGGTCCTGGGACTGCGCGGCCTGGAGCTCGGCCTTGTGCTCCGCCGCCGTCTTCTCGGTCTTCGCCTGGGCTTCCCGGAGCTGGCTGTCCTCCGCCTGGTCCGTGGCCGCGGATTCCTGCGCCTTCGCGACGGCGGCCTCCTGCTGCGCCTTGGCCGTTCCCTGGGAAACGGCCTGGCCCGCTTCCCCTTCCGCGGCCTGGGCCGTTTCCCCTTCCGCGGCCCGGGCCGTCCCTTCCTCCGCGACCTCGGCCTCTCCCTTCTCGGCCGCCACCTGGGCCCCTTTCTGTTCCGCCGCCTGGGCCGCTTTCTTCTCGGCCATCTCCTCGGCTATACGTGCCCCCCCCATCTCTGCAACCTCCGCCGCCATAGCGTGCCCTTTTTACCCGCGCGCGCCGGAAGCCCCGGCTGCCGCGGTCAGCGGTATAAGTTTCGAGCAAAAAGCGCCCCGCGGGTGACTCTCACTCGGCCTCCCCCCCTAGCTGGAAAGGGGGGCTGGAGGAGTAAGAGAAAGGGGGGGGCGGGCCCCGCGCGGGGTAATAGTTGCGGGGGAGCCCCCCTTGGGGGGGGATCGCCGCGGGACAGTCGACCCCGAAGGGGGCGGGGTCCCCGCAGTCCTTCGCCAGGCGCGCGAGGTTCTGGAGGAAGGCCGGCCCCTGGTTGACGTCCCCGAGGGTCCGCACGGTCAGGCCGAACGGCGAGGCGTCGACCAGCCGGCGGAAGGCGCGCTGCTGGTCTTCGGGGGCCTGGGGGGGGGGGGCGGCGCGCCCCAGCAGCTCGTCGGCCGCCGCCAGCACCGCCCGGGTGGCCCGGTAGTAGGCGACGCACGTGTCCCGCCAGGCCCCCGGGCCCGCCACGTGGGCCTCGAGGAGGAAGTACAGGAGGAGGTACTGGGGGCTGACGACCTGGGCGCGGACGCCGCCCCCCGCCAGGCCCGCCACCGCCAGGAGGCGCCCCGGGACGGCGTAGACCTCCACCCGCCCCCCCGTCGCCCCCGCCGGGACCCCCCAGAGGGGGGGGCGGGCGTCCATGTAGGGCGCGCGGCGGGTCGGCTCGCCCCGTTCGGCCCGGAACCGGGCGGCCACCTCGGCGGGCCAGGGAGAGGCGACGATCAGCGCCGGCTCCCCCGCGGGGGGGGCAAAGGCCACGCGGGCCTCCCCGCGGGCCCCCCCCGTCGGGGCGAGGGTCACCTCGAGGAGGGGGGCGCCGCTGGGGGGCGGCGGCGGGGGGCGGACGGCGGCCCGGAGCTCCTCGAGGGCGCCCCGGAGGAGGCCGTAGGCCGCGAAGCCGTGGAGGGCGACGCGGTCGAGCTCGACCACGGCCTCGACCCGGGGGGGCTCCCCGGCCCCCGCGGCGAGGGCGGCGCCTTCGGTGATCGGGTAGAACTCGTCGAGGAGGCGCAGCCGGGGGAGGACCTGCGCGAAGCGGTGGCAGACGTCCTCCCGGGGGGGGGAGTTGTAGGGGAAACAGAAAGCCAGGTGCATGTCGGCCCGCTGGTAGTCGGGGTGGAGCACCAACATCCCGGCGAACGACAGGACGGGGAGGCTCGCGAAGACGGCGGGGGGGGCGTAGGAGAGGTCGGCGACGTAGATGAAGTCGGTGCGGACCCGCATGGTCGTGACATGGATGGCGCGGATCGCCCCCGCGTCTTTAAAGCCGGCGGCGTGGAGCCGGGACGCCAGCTCGTAAGCGTCCTGGACCGAGTTGGGGGAGTAGACGTCGTAGTCCGGCGTCTGGCCTTCGGGGTAGATTCCGGACCCCTTCAGGCTGAGCGCATAGTCGATCGCCTGCCCGCCGTACAGGATAAGCCTTTTCTCGATAATGAAGGCCTTCACGAGCTCGTTCGCCCGGTCGGTCACAGAGCGGTCAGCGCCGCGCTCCTGGGCCACCGCTGCGGCCTTGGAGGCGTTATCCGCCAGCCACTCCCCCAAACGCGCGGGCATCCTGGAAGTCGGCCCCCCTCCGTGGAGACTCCTATAAGGGCGCCGAATTCTGAAGCGCCCGTGGGGCAGGGCGGCCAGCCACGCGCGAGAGGCCCCTTTTATCTATCTCCTGCCCGGCCCGCCCGGCTCGTCCTATTAAAGGCTGGGTCTAACCCAGACAGGACAAGGAAAGGGGTAGAGACTCGTCGCGGGGCTCCATCGCTGAAAATTTTGAATCCAGGTAGAGCCGCAGCACCGCAGCCTGCAGGCCAGAGACCCTGATGTCAAGCCCCCCGCGACCCGCTGTCTCTGTCATGGCCGATGACGACCCTTACGGAATACTCGCGGCTTGCGCCCCCCCCGGCGCCGGGGGGGCCCCCGACTTTGCGAGCCAGCTGCTCGAGACCCTCGCCCATGGGGCCCTCTACCCCCACGCGCTAGAGCTTAGGGGGGGGGGCGGGGCGCAGCCCGGCGACTTCTGCGCCGAGTGCCACTGCGCCCTCATTGTCCGCGAGCTCCAGTACGAGTGCCCTTCTTGCCACGCCCTCCAGGAAGCGGCGGACTATTCGGACGTCCAGCCCGTCAGCGTGGCGACGGAGGCCGGCGAGGGGGCCCTGCGCGGACGGCTCCGCGTCGTGGGGGCGGATTCGGCGTGGTTCCAGCCCGACTTGGACCGCACCAACCCGGGAGAGTACTCCGAGACCCAGAAAAAGACGACCTACGCCGAGCTGCGGCGGCTCAACGAGGAGTACCGGGGCCGGGGGGGGAACCCCTTTCCCCTCAACGTCCTTAGCGACGTGGCCGAGAACTACAACGTCATCCAGCAGACGAGCGTGAAGCGGAGCATGATGAAGCGCAGCATCCTGTCGGCCCTCCTCTTCCACGCCTGCATCTCCCGCGGCTTCACCCGGACGAAGACCGAAGTCGCCGAGTTCGCCAAGCTGCGCAACCACGGAATCGCTCGGGGCGACGACTACATCCGCATGGTCAACGAAGACACCGGCCTCGCGGGCCTGGACATGAACCTCCCCCGCCTCGAGCCCCACGTGTCGACCACCTTCTCCGAGCTCGAGCTGGAGGGGGAGGCCTACGCCCCCCTCCGGGCCGCCGTCTGCGGGGTCGTCCGCCGCGCCGACGAGAGCCTCGTGGGGATCCGCTCGGTGCTCCGCAGCAAGGTCATCTCGACGACCTGCGAAGTGCTCATCCGCGGGCGCGAGTACCTCCTCCTGCTCGAGCCCGAGCGCTCCCCCCCCGGGGTCGCCGAGGTGGTGGCGCGGTGCGGCATCCGCAAACACACCATCAGCCGCTTCCGGCAGGAGCTGCGCGACTACCACTCCGTCTTCGCCGACATCTACCTCGCCCACTCCCTCTGCGCCGACCCCATCGAAGAGATCGAGGCGGTCTCCGCCCCCCCGGCCCCCGCCCCCCTTCCCAAGACACGGCGCTCCGCGCCGTCGCCGCAGAAGCCCCGCCGCCGGCCGCCGAGCGGCGAAAAGGCCGGCGCGCCCGCGCCTTCCGCCCCCCCGGCGTAGGCCCTGCCGCCTCCGCCCGCTGTTTCACCCCCCCCCCCTCCGCCCCCCCCCG
>Ga0233415_10000569_pt1 | contig 17108 bp, 12 predicted proteins | sample Na_anoxic_12_MG_FD_188631 | JGI IMG/M metagenome (GOLD analysis project Ga0233415, IMG submission 188631) | Seawater microbial communities from Saanich Inlet, British Columbia, Canada - Na_anoxic_12_MG | ecosystem: Environmental > Aquatic > Marine > Inlet | place: Canada: British Columbia... | reverse complement strand
ATCCAAAAGTAACCTTTTCGTCATCTTCAACATATAAATCATCTAAAAGTTCTACTTCTACTTTTTTGTATTGTTCACCCACATTCCACTTTAAGGTTTTTGTTTTTAATATAAAATCTTGATTAGGATTTCTTATTGTTTTATCATCTTTAACATAAACGTCTACTTCTTCAATTCCGTACACGCTAGGATAGTCTAGTTTTGCAAAAAATTCAAACTTACCAAAGCTCTCATCTAAAGTAGCATTATTTATTGCTGTAGAGGAAAAAGACGAGTTTATTGATGAGTTTAATTTATCAATAATTTCTTTTGATGTGTTTTCAATTTTAGGATTCTGTATAAGAGATGTTACGTTATTAATAAATTCATCATCTAATGAGTTTAAAAAAGATACTTTTGGTGGTCTAAACAAATTTAAATCAGCTCTAACCCAATGTGTATCATAAAGAAATTTAAAATCATTTTCTACTACAGTTTGTTTTCCTTTTAAATCAATTTCTACAGTTTCAGTTCCATAAAGTATCTTAACTCCTTCTGAGTTGTAATGCATAAAAGGAATTTTTATACTAGCATAAATTTTATTTTTACTATCTCTTATTTTTAGTATTAAATCTTTATTTTCGCCTACATTATTAATGTTGAGAGGGTTGATTTCAAACATAAAATAATAAGAACTTTTTTTAGTTAAAAATATATTTTTACTTAAACTTGAATTGTGACTAAGAGGTATTGTTTTTATTGTATGAAATGATTTTGGAGATATATTTGTGCTAAATCTAGGCGAATATATCCTGTCTAAATGATTTGTTGAGGCTTCTATTGTTATATTTTCTGTGTCAGAGAAATTGGTTTCACAAATTCCATATACACAAAACTTTAAAGACTTTTCTCTTTCTTTTATAAATTGTTCATTTAAATTAAAATTATTATTTATTATTTCATTTACAAGCTCATCAGAATCTCTAGATAATTCTAAGTTTACAAAAACGTCTTCATTTTTATATGGAAATAAATCTTTTTTTCCTAATACTATTTTAAGCTTTTCTTTCATTCCTTTTTATGAGTTTTTTATTCTATAATATCCAAACCCTGCTTGACTACATTGTGGTGTAGTATAAGTTGTAGTAAGTTCTATATTTGCCGTAGAATTAGTAGATGCCTCAATTAAAATTCCATTAATTATATAATCACCTTCTCTATCATAGAGATTTGCACACTTATTGAAAACTCTGTCACCACTGTCTTTATCTTTTTTAAAGTCAACATTTCCTTTTGCATTACAGGTACTTTTTATGTAAAAGGTTTTTGTTTCTGATTTTGGTACTCCTGAAGAATTCATGTAAAAATAATTAGACGTCCTCTCTCCAGCTTTTGAAATTTCTGAAGTTTTACATCTAAACCCATACCTACAAACTCCATAAAAATTTTCTATAGCGTCAAATTCTGTATTTGTTTGTAAAATGATTTTTCCTGCTGATATATCAAATTCTTGAATTTCATTTGGTTTTATTGTTTTTGCAACTCCTCCTACATTTACTGACCTTTCTACGCTACCTTGATTTTCTATTTCAATCTTCATTGCAGTTGCAAAATGAACATCTTCTTTGTCACTAGTCATTCTAAGTCTTGTTTTATTAGTTTTTTTTCCATTTTGGGCTAACACATCGCCTATTTCTATTTCTACAAACCGCGATTCTTCAGGAGGTCTTGGTACTATTAAATCTTCTGGCAAATCATCTATTACTCTATATATATCCAACGCTCCACCCTGAAGCCAATTTGGCAAGCTTCCATCTAAACTTAAATATATTTTTTCACCATCTCTATAAACAGCGCCTATATTTAGGTAGCTTTTTGGAATAAACTCTTCACTAGGTTCCGAATATTTATCGTTTATATCCGAAGAGAGCATAAAATCGCCCCATGCAGCACTTTCAATCCTCCCCCACCCTTCAGGCTTTAGCCAATAAGAAAAACCAGCTTCAACTCTTTGGTACTTTTCTCCACTTTTTACTTCATAAGAACCTGAAAGGTTTAAATCTCTTGACGATGCACTGTTTTGATGATAATAAGGCCTAAAACCATTTGACCACTCATCATCCCATCTAGAATTTTGTTCATATTTGTATATTCTATATCTAGTTATTACTGTTCCAAATCTATTATAAAGCCAATCATTTGAATCGTATCCTATCATTGTTGCATATCCATGACCTATATTGTCATCTTCATCTGGGTATGTAAAAAGCCCAGGCATGTCTCCATCTCTAAATCTAGGCTGAAGTTTTATGCCATAGTCTTTTCCTTGAGAATTTTTTGGTGATGATGGTATGCTGTATTTGTTTGGATAATCTATTGTCCAAGGCTTTTCATAAGGAAAAACATTTAAAGAACTTTCTGGAGGCTCTCCTGTTGCGTCTTTTGTGCCATAGCCGGGGCCTCTATTTATGTCAAAATGACTAGACTTTTGTTGAAAATCTGCGTTTGTTGAAATTGATTTTCTTAAAAATCCTGTAGCCCTATATAATACAGTTTCAACATCTCCACCATATAACATCTTCATTTGATAGCAAGATAGCCAAACTCCTTTTTTAGAGCTTAAAGTGCTTCTTCCTGAGTCTCCTGAAGGAATTCCTTTTGGGTCATATAGATTTGCAGGCAATTTAAATGCTTTGAATCCATCTTCTCTAAATTGCGCTTGATATTTAGATGTTTTATTTTCAGTAAACCAACCTATTCTTTGTGCTTCATCTCTGCTGTATATATCTAAAACTTCAACAACTTCATTGGTTAACGGATAGCCTTCTCGTGTCATATCTTTTACTAACACGTTTAATGTTTCAAAATTTCCTCCTCGTAATAACTCTGAAAGATTTTGTTCATCTCTTGAAATTGGAGATATATAATAAGTGCTCCATCTTCTCATATCTATACTTGCAGTTATATCAACTTGAGTATATCCACTTTGAAAAGAGCCCCAAGAAGAGCTTACTCCAACAGGTATTTGTCTAAAATAAAAATGTGGAACACTGTCAACGTTAGGCTCTGATGATGTTGGATAAGGAAAAAAATTCAATTGAACTTCATCTTTTGTCATTCCTTGCTTTAACAAGTCAACTTCAAACATCAAAGTTCTTTGTCCGACAGGCACATTTTCTATTATAAACTCTCCATTCTCATTTGTTATAGTAGAGTATAAATATTCTTCTGGTATATTTAGAGAATTAACATTTTTTAGGATACCATTTACACTTTCAATACCTTTTTTGGTTTTTCCCAAGACTTTAATGGCATGATTTGAGCCAACATCAGTAACATAAGAAAATTCATCTGCAAAGTCCAATCTATTAGTGTTTTCTATAAAGTTTAAAGAAATTCTATTTCCATCATCATCAGTAGATGCTAATGTTGGAAATTTGTTAGATTCATTAAATATTACAACTGGGACATTTGCTAGTGGTATTTTTATTCTTTCTCCATTTTCATCAACTATTTTTTGTCTTGCATATAAAGTTCCCATAACAACTCCAGTATCAGATTCTTGATTTGGAAATTCTGATAATGGATTATTTTTTACACTTAAAGTATCTAAAGTATCAAAACTTCTTATTAAAGATATGTCAACATTATAATCTTCTTTTTTTTCTTTTTTAAAAAAAACACCAGTATATGCACTAGAGCCAGAAACTATATCAGCTTCTATTTTAAAAAAAGATTTAGCATTTATTTGATTTACATCTACAACTAAATTTTCATATTTTACAGAATATTTTATTCCTTTTATAATTTTTTTAGAATCTTCTTCATTTAAAAATTCATACTCTGTACTTAGCGGCTTTCTTCTAAAATAAGAATCATCTATTTTTTCTAATAATTCAATTATTTCATTGTCATTACCAGCTAAACCGTATGCTTCCTCTCCTTCTTTATATAATTTATCCCAAGGGCCAGTTACTGCTTTAAGTCCTGCAGGTTGTTCAGATTGAAAAATTCTTCTGACAGTTCTTAAGTCTGCATTTACATTTGTAAAGTAAACACCTACATTTACATCTCTATCAACTTTTATTTTTTTTATACTTTCTGACATAAATTTAATTAATTCTATAGTTAATTAATAGTTAAAAATTTAAAAAAGTCAACTTTAATCTATCTCAATAGAAAAATATAAAGTTTCTTTTAATATTTTTTTTGTTCCTAACTCATTAACTCGAAGCTCTATTTTATAATTTTGATTAGACAAAAGCCATGAGGTATCTATGTCTATAAAAGATTTGGAGCAATTATTTATTACAATAGTATTAAACTCTAGCCAAGGTATAATTTCTGTTATTTCATTTTCAACAAGCCTATATTCTAATCCATAATATTCATTTGGAGTTTTTGTACTATAATTTACTCTAGTATCAGCATATACTCTTATAACTTCACCCTTTTTAATTATAGAATTATTAGAAATTCCATATAAATCTACTACATAATCATTAGTTTCTTTTGGATAGTTTGTATAGTAACTACCTAAAATTTGAAACGTTTGTTCAAAATTTTGTTTATCTACTCCTGGGTTGAATGTTACGTCATTCCAAATGTCTTTATATCTTTGTGATTTTGTTGATGAACTCATTAGCACATCGACATAATAAAATCCTTCTGTTAATAAAGTTGGGGTAAGACCTGTGTAAACATCCACATTAGAAACCGTTTTTATAGATACAGTACCAGCAGAAAAGTAATTTGCCGATGTATTACCGCTATAAACACTCAAAAACAATCTTGAGACTCTATCGTTTGCAACTCTCATTCTATCATCTCTTATTGTTTGATTGTCATATACAACTTCTATATATGGCTTAAATGCTGTGTTTGTTTTTTCTGTAAAAAATCTTGACAAATACCTTGTGTCTCCGCTATCCAACTCATACTCTCTCGCATAAGCTATAGCGAAACCATTATTTTGAGAGCCGCCACTTAACCAGTCTTTTATTATATCGGTAACATCCATATCCATATCTTCATCACCTTTGTCAAAATGTTGAGTAGAATATTGTGTGACAGCGGTGGAGCCAGTTGGGTTTGCAAATATACCTGGCTCATCCCATTGTGTTGTATTTGTTGCAGAGACCCAATTAGAATAACCAGTTAAATTAGTATCTCCTTCTGCTACCTTTATATATTCAGTACCTAATAAATCATAACCTCTTCCTTGGTCCCAATATTTATTTATTGGGAATGTTATTAAATCAAAAGATGATGCTATTTTTTTTCTTCTTCTTGCAAATTCAAAATCAGACTCTAACAATTCATCGTCTGGTATTACATTTGTCATTTTTAACCTATAGGAAGAAATAAAGTTTGGATTTATTTCTTTTGAATTTAATTTAGATTGTAATTCATCTAAATTAAATTGTATTAAAAATCTTGAAATACTAGCTCTACTAACATTTCCCCCATACCAAAGTAAAGCCCCAGGATTATATCCAGAGTTGAATTGTTCATAAAAACCACTTGCTATAGTATTGCTTTTGCTAGGATATATTCGAAATCTTCCCATTTTATTCTATTTAAAAAATCATATTTATTATATATATCTAAATAGTATTCGAAAAAAGTCTTTATTTTTTTTGCTTTTACTATTTATTTATATAATAAATAAAAATGGCAAAAGGTATAAATATAAAATTTCCTTTTAAAGAAACTATAAAAGGCGGTGTTTTTGATGTAAACAAAACAACAGATGAAGCTTTAAAAGATGATTTAATTTCATTACTTACCACAAAAAGGGGACATAGAGTAATGAGAGGCAATTTATATTCGCCTGTTTATGATTATTTAATGGAGCCTTTGGATGATTTTTCACAAAAACAACTTAAGTTAGAAATAGAAGAAAAAGTAGAAGAGTTTATACCGCAAATAATTATAGAAAACGTAACTTTTTCCGAAGACACTGAAGATGTTGATAGAAATTTTTTATCAATAAAAATATTTTTTACTATAAAAAACTTTTTTGAAATAAAAGACTCTATAACCCTAAACATTCCAAGAGACAATAACATTGAGACATAAAACATAATAAAATAAGATATGCCAGAAATAAAAAAGCAAAATTATTTAAATAGAGATTTTGATACTATATCAGCAGATATAGATAAAATATTAAAAGTATACTTTCCAGAAGAGTGGCAAGATTTTAACGTTAGTAGTGCTGGTATGGCACTGGTTGACCTGTTAGCTTATGTGTCTGATTTACTTTCATATTATACAGACAAAAGGTTTAATGAGCTTTTTTTAGATGGTGTAAGCGAACCAAGTTCTGCATATAGATTAGCTAAAACTTTAGGTTACAAAGTCCCAGGAAAAAAAGGTGCTTCTACATTAGTTGATGTAGTTATTAGAGTTCCAGCAACAAGTACAGGTCCAGACTCTCAATATTTACCATTATATAGACCGGGAGTTAGAATTCAGGGTGGAGGACAAACTTTTGAAACTCAAAACCAAATAGATTTTTCTAATGATTATTCAGAAAGTGGTGTTGCGAATAGAACTGTAGAGCCTATTTTTGATGCTTCTCAAAATATAATAGAATATAAAATTTCTAAAAGAGAATTTTGTGTTGCTGGTACTACTACTGTTTTTAAAAAAATTATTTCTGAAAGCAACTCTAATACACAATTTTTAGAAATATCATTACCTGAAAAAAATATTTTAGAAATTTTAGATGTTATAGCTTATCCAACTACAGAGTCAACATTTATCCCAAGTTATTCAGATTATAAAGATTTTGATATTAAATATTATGAAGTAGAACATTTGGCAGATAATAAAGTTTTTATAAATAAAAACTCTGATTCTGATTCGTCTTATGGAACTTGGACTGAAGTAAACAGAAGGTTTACTAAAGAATTCTCCCCAGATGGAAGTTGCTCTTTAACTTTTGGCTCTGGGACTCCTAATGTTGACGCTTATGCAGAATATTTAAATAATTTAACAGTAACTAATGCTGGTGACATTAATTATAAAAAAATGTTTAACAATACATCTTTAGGTTCTAAATTACCAGCTGAACATACCTTGTATATTAAATATAGAACAGGAGGAGGAGAATCAACAAACATAGGAGCCAGAGTTTTAGGTACAACTTCAAATATAAATGCAATAATATTAGGTGTAGATGCAGCAAAAAATGATGCAGTTTTATCTTCAACTAAAGCAACAAATATAATTCCTGCCTTAGGAGGCAAAGGCCTTCCAAATTCTCAAGAAATAAGATATGCAGCTTCAAGTAATTTTGCAGCACAAGAAAGGTGTATGACTTTACCAGATTATTTAGCTAGAGTTAAACAAATGCCAGGAAATTTTGGAGTTCCTTTTAGAGTTGGAGGAAAAGTTAATGATAATAAAATTCAACTATATATTATATCTAAAGATGGAAGTGGTAAGTTAACAGAAAATTCAACTAGTGTAGTAAAAGACAATATAGTAGAGTATCTTTCTAGATATAGAATGATAAATGATTTCGTTGAAGTAAATGGAGCAAAAGTTATTAATTTAATGTTTGAAATAGATTTGTTAACAGATAAAAGTTATAATGCAAATGAAATTAGATTAGAAGCTTTAGAGAATATGAAAAAATATTTTAATGTTGATGAATGGGAAATGAATCAACCTATATACATCTCTCAACTTACTGATAATCTTAGAGAAATACCAGGAGTTATAAATGTAATTGAAATTAAAACTTACAATTTAGATGGAGGAAGATATTCTTCTACTTTAATATCTCAAGCCAATGGGCCTACTGAATTTTTAAACAACAATGAAGCTCTTCAGGGAAATACTAACAATTCTGGTTCAAGAAAAACTTTAATAAACTATATAAATAACTCTATACTATCAACTCCTTTGTCTATGTTTGAAGTCAGATATCCAGATATTGACATACTAATAAGAACGAGTTAATTTGTTCTTACAGAATTAGAAAGTATTTCGGCCATTTTATTTGGCTCTGTATAAGCTATTAAATCCTCAACATAATCAACTGTGTCAAATTCAGGAGATACAGGATTTTGAGGTTGGTGGTGGTGTTGTAAGCAAAATCTAATTATTATTTGTAATAACTTTTCTAATTCATCGCCCAAAACTAAAGGATGCAATTCTTTTGCTTGTTTTCCATAAACTTCTAAGCGTGAATTTGTATTATTTTCTATATTGTTCGATTGTGTATCAAAATATCCATTTTCATCTAATGCTCTATTTTTAGCTGCCTTTTTATCTGAGGATATTAAATTTATATTAGAGCCTACAATGTTTAGTTGAGACCAATCATCTTTTTGCTGTTCCAAATCAAATGGTTGTGGAGGCTTAATTGTACTTGTCTGTCTTAATTGAATACAACATTTTGTTTCTTCATTTAATGAAAAATCAGCTGAATTTTTATCGAAAGCTCCTGCTCTTATTAAAACTTCTCTAGATTTAAATATAATATCAGAATCTTCTTTCCCTTTTATATAAATGAAATTTTCATTATTATCAACAGTTGATGAGTTTACAGTTTGAGTCTTTTTTTCTTCATTGAAGTTTGATGGGTTAAACAACTTTAAAGCAGAGCTTGCATTTTCCGTTTTTGTTGTTGGATTTTTTACACTTCTAATTGGCCCTATATAATATCTATCATTATCTGGCTTTGTTGGGTTTGCAAATAATATATAAACTAACTCACCAGGATTTGGTACAGAACTAAAAAAATCAGGAATTAAAGGAAATGCTACTATTCCATTTCCGTCTACAGTTTCTGGGTTATCTTTGTCTTTTCCTCCAATTATTATATTTCCATTTTCATCTTTATCTATTATTCTGACTGTTACTCTTCCCATTTTTGAAGAATCATCATTGTCCAAAACTTCAGCAAGATATATTATTTTGTTTTTAGTAGTTTGAGAATCACTAGCTGTAGCAACTTGCTGTTGTACTGAATGGGTTATATATTTTGATAGAGCATCAGGTAACATATTTCTATTTATTATCTTTTATTTCACTAACTAATTGATAGTATTTTTTTTCTAATATATCTATTTCATCTAGAACAGAATTTACAAATTTCTTTTTTTCATTAAATTCATCAACTACATCTTGTAACTCTCTTAATAATTGAGTTTTTGATTTTTTGTCTATTTCTTCCATAATAAATTTAAATTAAGTAGCAACTCCATTTCCTCCTTGAGGTAGTGGATTTGAACCTACTGAAACAACAGGACCTCCTGCATTTCCGCCATTACTTTGAACAAGCATACCTGCGTCTACGGCTATATCTATTCTCATATCTGATTGTATTGAATCTACTATTTCTTCCATTACTACTTTAGTATATTCTTCCATAACATTTGTAGCACCTCCTTCTAGTGGTCCAGATGGAATTCCTATTCTTTCAAATTTAGATATTACATTTGATGAAATAGAGTCACTATCTAATCCCGGCCTTAAATCTGACAACAATATTTGAAATAAGCCTAATTTAGGAATTCTAACTTTATCAAATTCAAAAAGAAATAAAACAAAATCAGCAAGACCATTAGATTTTTGTAATTTTTTATTTGGCTTTATACATCCCATAATTATAAATATTATATAATATTTTTTATATTATTATTCTTTTTGATTTGCTAAATCAAATATGTCTTGAATTCCACTAGAGTTAAATGAAGCTTGAAAAGCCGCTGCTTTAGATGCTACATTTGATATTTTATCTAAACTATCTAAAGCTTTAAATTTCTCTAAAAGTCTTTTTCTTAATTTTATTATTTTTTCTTTAGCTTTTTCTTGTATTAATTTTCTTATTTTAATTTTTAATTCAGAAAGCAACTTTTCTAATATCATAGACAAAACTAAAGCATAAAGAGAATCTATCAAACTTTGTGAAAATGCAGACTTCTTTTTAAACTCTTCTTTATCTCCGCTTTTACAAGCGTTAGTTATATCACAAGGGCTAGATAAAAATTCTGCTGGGGATATATTTGGTTGACCAGATTTAGCTAATTCTATATTTATAAAACTAAATACAGATTCTATTTCAGGACTTACAGAAAAAGCAACGCTTACATATTGTAGTATTTTATCTATTAATAATTGAAAAAAACTTTTTTTAACTTCATTTGCATCTTGCGCATTTCTTTGGGCTTGAACTTCATTTTGTACAAAATTTGACAATAAAGTAAGTGATGTTGCTGGGTTTGGCCTTTGGCTTTCTGGAACTCCCGTAACTTCAGATGAGGCTAAATCAAATTCTTCTATGAAATTTTCTGGTAGTGATAATTCTACCTTTTGACAAGATATAAATATTTCTATTTTTCCTTTTTTTAACTGTTCTTTTAACTCGACTCTATTGAATTCTAATTCTTTATCTGTTTCGCTAGGGTTATTAGTTACAGAAAACATAGCTTCGCCACAAGCTGCAGAATTTAATAGTTTTTCTTGCAATTCTGGGTCTTCGCTCATTAATTCTTTAGGCCCAAACAACATTGTCGTTATTTGTTTTACCAATTCTCTTTTTCCTAGAATTAATTCTGGTAATAAATATTTGTTTAAGTATTGTAAATTAGTAAGCCCTACATCATCAGCATTAAAACTAACTCCCACAAGTGCTTCAAAAGAATTTTGCAAATCTGAACCAATGCTAGAAGTTATAGAGCTAAAACTTATCTTTTTTGGAACTTCTAAAGTACCAACTGGTACATCACCTAATGTGTCTGATTCATCGTTTGGAATTTCGCCAATAATCTGATTTGTAGTTTCACTTCCATCAGGATTGATTATAGTTTGCTCTGTTATAGTTGAACCCTCTTTTGGGTAATCAACTCCATCTATATTAAAATTAAACCTATGTTTACTTTTAACTTCACTATAAGCCTCTTCAATAGTAGATGCGTTAGAATTAGATAAAGTGCTTGCTGTAAAACTTGGTAAGTCTACATTATTATCTACATTAAAAACAACTTTACTATTAAAAGCTGGGTATTGTTTTGTAAGGCCTGTTGATTCATCTACAACAACCTCATCTCCACTTTTTTTGAGCCTCTCTTCATATTTTTTAGCTTCTCTTTCTAAATCAGATAAATAATCTATAGCATATTCAGGTATTAAAGTAAATACTTTTTCAAAAGTTTGTAAATTTGGATTGTTATTTTCAACCTTAAGAGTTAGCGTAAGACTTCCGTCATCTTCATTAGCTTCTATAGCGTTTTCATAATTTTCTATTTGAGCTGTTGAAATAGGTATTGTAGTATTTCCATTAAGTTCTCGTGAAAAATAGTATTCTATAGGTTCACCAACTAAAGTATAGGCATATGATACAGTATCTGTTTTAGGATAAATAATACCATTATCAGGCTGAAAACCTTCTTGTTGTGCTGTTGTTTTGTAATTAGATATAATTTCTGGTATACTTCTATAACCATTAACATTTTCTAGAGATTCATATAATCGAAAAAAAGGATAGTCTTCTGATGATATACCGTCTACTCTAGGAAAAACAGCAGTTTCTACCTCTAATCCAAGTCCTGAATTTATAATATCTGATAAATAAGTGTAAGAAAAAGAAGGAGAGCCAGAAATTGTGCCACCAGAAAGTAAGTCGTTAACATTTTCTGTTTCATTAGAAGCGCTTGCTTCTGTTGATTCTGTTGATGCTGCTGATGCTGTAACCGTTACTATATTGTAATCTTCTAGTTGAAAATTTAAAACATTATCTTTACCTCCAACCACTAAAAAAGTCTCCTGCTTTTCTTTAAAAGCATCACCACTATATGAAGTTTTTATATTATAGAGACCAGACTTTAAATCTTTCATAGTATAATTTCCTTCAGAATCTGTAGCGATTATTAACTTAGGTTCTGTCTGTAAAACTTCAACGAAAGCTCCTGGTATTGGCAAATTACTTGTGTCAACTATTTTTCCTGTCAAATTTCCAAAAGGCAATGATACTTTAGATATCTCAGTTGATGTTACAGGATATTCTAATCCTTCGTTCACAAACCCAATTATATTTGCCTTTTCTTGTAGTTCAGATATAATTTCTTCATTAGTTCTTCCGTTTACATCTGCGGGTGAATATATTATTTCAAAATCAGGAAATGAACTGCTATAGTTATTTTTTACTGTTATTATTAATTTTTGAGGTTCAGTAGAAGTTGCTGATGAATTAGTTGAAGTACCTCCATTTTGTATGGGTGTAGTACTATCTATTGAGGGGTATTCAATCGCTGAAGTTCCTCCTACAGGAACTTCAAAAAACCCTGAAGATTGAGCAAGTATCTCTAAACCTTCTATGGCACTATCTATATCTACGGTACTACCGTATTTATTTATAAATTCTGGCAGCCCTCTATTATTTGTTACTCTAATAGAATGTCCAGAAGGAGTTCCGTCACTAAAAGTATCAGTTGTTGGAAAGTAATTATACTCAATTGGAGCATTGCTTTCTATATTGTCTGGGGATGTTATGGGGTCTCCTTCTTTTGGGTATTGTATTTCATTTTCAAAAAAACCTGAATATGATTCTTGTTTTAAATCTTCTACATAAGTATCAGACTCTTCTAATGCGTCATCAGTTGTGATACTAAAATTTCTTTTAAAAGATGGAAGTTCGTCTATTATATTTGCTTCAGGTGAGTCAAGATTAAAATCGCCAGTAAAAGTATTAAAGCTGTTAGCAAAAACTTCTATTTCTATATCTGCAGCTATCGTTGTAGTGTAAGAAAATTTAACAACTTTTTCTTCATTAGTTATAGCTTCTGTTCTTGTAAAAAATTTATATTCGAAAAACTCAAACTGTCTAAAATCTTCAGTATTTTCAGTTGTGCCAGATTGTCCAGAAAAAGACGTTCCTCCACTAGTGGAAGTTGTTGTGACAGAATTAGAATTTGAAGTTCCTGAAGGCGCTAAAAATATATTATTAGCCTCCAAAGAGTCTGCAAGTGCTTTTACAATCATCTGCTCAAGAACTATACTGTTAGGGCCAGTCATTGCAAATATTTTATTCATGAATTTATTAAAAACCTTATCGCCTTCACCATCTCCAGATACAGAGTTTAATAACTGCAAAGAGAAGTCAAATGTACTTATTTGTTGCTCTTCTGGTATGCTTGGAAATATATTTTTTGGAGCAGAAATATAAGTTCTTAATGAATTAACTTTAGAAAATGCTTTACTCTGAACTTCAGTAAGATTTGAATTTATTGGACTTTTAAAAGGCATTTATTTTTCTTGTTTTCTTATGTAATCTGATATTTTGCTTTTTAAATCATCATTTAATGTACCTTCTCCATGAATTGAAGCATTATTAGAATCTGATTCTTTATATATTATATCTTTTATCATTTTTGCAACACCAATCATTGCATTTGACCTGTCTGCTGCTACTTTTAAATAATCTACTGCAAATTTTCCTTGCAATATAAAATCTTCTGGGGATATTATTGTTTCATCTTGTCTTCTATATCTTTCTAAAGACAAATCTCTTTCTTCTTCCATGTTTTTAAGAGATTTATCTATTAATCCCTTAAATATAGAGTCTAAATCGTTTTTGTTTTGAAAATCTTCCATAATAATTTTATTATAAATATGATAAACAAAATATTTTAAACTAAACCTTTTAAGAAGTCTTGTTTAAAGTTTTTATAAAATTCTCTTATTCTGGTAAGTGAATAGGTTATTTCTTTTGTTTGTAATAATGTTCTTTCTTTAATTAAATGATAAAGTAGATTTTTGTTATATATATTTATTACTTCGTGCCTCTTAAATATAAACACTATAGCTTCAATAACTTTTTTATCATTTTTAAGCATTTTTGGATTATCTAATTCTGCTTCTAATTTTTTGATAATTTCTAAAAATACTATTGAATTTGTTTCTTCTGATTCTAATTCTATATTTTTACTATCATTTTTTTCATCTAATGTATATTCTGCACTAGATTCCTCTATGTTTATGTTTAATTGCATATTCTTATAAGAAACTTTCTTTTCTCCCATAAGATAATGTTTAGCTATTGTTCCAAAAAATGCAAAAGCTCTAGTTCCTTTTGAGGGGTCATATCTATCCATTTTTGTAATTAAAAAGGACATACAATCTTCCTGCAACTCTCTAACTTCAACATCTGTTCTGAAAAGTTTATATGTATATATAATATTTTCAACTAATTTTTTTAGTGGCTTATATATATCTTTTCTGAATATTTTGTCTTTTTTTTCTAAATCTTTCTCGGATATAAATTCTGCAATAGCCCTTTCTTGAACTCCTGACCAGTATACAGAAGATTTTTTGTATTTTTCTTCTACTTTTTCTTCGTTTATTATTCTAGAATATTCTTCTCTTAAAGATTCTATAGTTATTTCTTTTGAAGAATTAAAAAATTTAGATGATATTAAAGAAATTTTATCGTGTAGATATACAAACTCTTCTCCTACTGAATCAAACTTTAACTTGTTAAGTGGTTTTAGCTTTTTTGATTGTCCTGACATTATTTTTCATTTTTATTTTGTTTTTACAGGACATTTTGTTATTTTTGTAAATATCCTATATAGTTTGTCGTCTCAAATTTATTGTGGAATAAAAAAGGCAGCCTGGCAGGGCTGCCTTTTTTTATGATTGTGCTTCATATTCTATGTCTCTATCTTCTGACATAAAATATTCTGATTTTGCTTGCTCCATCCAAAATCCTAATTCATGCTGTGTCATGCCACCTTTTTCTTTGGGGACTTGAGTTAGGTTAGAGGGTATTTTAGAAGAAAGCTTACTAAAAGAGGAGTCATTTTTATCTAATCTCATTTGGTAACCATATCTCGGAATTGTATAAGTTTTTAAATCTTCATAAATCATTCTCAAAAAGAACTCATAAGATGATGCTATACTCATTCCTTCTTTAAAAGGGTAAGATTTTCCATCTCTTTCTTCACTATATTCTTTCACATCTTCTACGCTAAACATACAGCCAGTAGGAGATAAGCAGTTCCAAGACATTAAAATTTGTAAATCAGCTTGTCCAGCAACTTCTGCCTTTCCTTCAAGCCAAGTTACTTCATTTAGATGGCCAGTTAAATTTCCAGCAGAAATTTGTCTTGTTAATGGTAAAAATATAGAAACACCTTCCATTTCAGAAGAATATAAATCAAAATATTTAACCCAATCTTCTTCTACAAAATCTCCATTGTCTATAATAGAAAACCATTTATAACCATTTTCACTAGCTTCATTAAAAGCTTCATTAAATACTGAAGAGAAACTCTCTGAACTAACTGTTTTAATTGCAAAATTTAATTTATTTACAGGTTCTAAAGTTTCATTAGTAACATTTCCATTTTCTTCAGTTTTTACTATTAGTTTTTTAGGAGACTCTGCTATTTCACCCACTCTTTTCAATTCTTCATCACTTAAACTTTTAGAAACTAAAAGAAGTAAATCAGTTTGATTAGTTTGGTTTCCTAAGCTATATAAAGTCTCATTTAAAACTTCATCTTCTAAATTAGCAATAGGAACTACTGCTAAAAGGTTTTTCTTATTTAATGTTTTTAAGTTCTTCAATTCTTTCATTTTGTATATCTTTATAAATTTTTAAAATAGATTTTTTTTCTTCTTTAACAGAATATTTTTCTAGTGTTTTTTCATACTCATCTGATACTTTTTTGTCATCTAACATTCCAGCAAAGTATCTATCTAATGCAAATCCGATTAATTCAGCAATTTGAAACACATCTCCATTTACAGCCCAAAAGCCGTTATTTTCATTTATGTATTCCTTACTTCCAAATGGAGTCCAACCTACAACATGAGTACCACAAGCCATAGCTTCTAAAGGCAAAGTACCAAACCCAGCAATTTCATCAGTATATAATGCTAATGCTGAAGATTTTAACTGATTTGCAAAATCCTCTTTTGATAAACCTTGTAAAGCAGCAAATCTAACCCATCTATAGTGAGGAAAAAACTCATAAAAAGTTCTTATTATATTATTTGTTTTAAGTTGAGATTCTGGACCTCTTCCTGGCATATATGATATTAATGGTGATTTTTCAGAAATCTTTTTAGGTACATTAAACAAATTTCTATCTATTGATTGTTTATAATTTCTAACATTTAACCCTGGCATTATTGTGTTTATATATTCCGTTATTCCGTCTGATATAGAAATTACATCTTTAATTCCGAAATGTTGCCATTTTTGACCAACTTTCATTCCTGAAAGGATATAATACCAACTCTGTGCAAAAACAATTCTTTTACAAGGCAATGTTGCCGTATTTTCCATAATATTAGGAAATCCTTCTGGTATAACCATAACATCTTCAGGGTTCATCATTAGGCTCTCTACCTTTTCTGATGTTCCATCAGAATAAGTTAGCTCTCCTTCTGCTAAACATCTAAATTCTATTCCTTCTTTTAAATCTCCTAACCAGCTAGGATTAAATTTATCAAATATTATTACTGGCTGTTTTGCACCTTTCATTCTAGCCTTATTGGTAGCTTCTATAGATGCTTTATTATTTTGTTGAGGTTCGTAAACGACCTTAACATTATAGCCTGCTTGCTTTAGCGTTTGTGCATGACTAAATAAAACAGAAATTCCCCCACTAGGAGAATTCATTGATGGGCAATAAATAAAGATGTTATAATCATTTTTTTCTAATTTAGATACAACTCCTTTTATTACTTCTTGCCTCTTTTTTATTTCGTCTTCTTTTGTTTCTGAAATTTGTTGAGATACTGTTTCCATATATTTTTAATTTGTATTTAAATCAAAAATAATTATCTATTACAAAAAGTAAATGATAAACAAAAAAAGAATAAAATAAAAAATGCTCACCTAATTAAGATGAGCATTTTTTATTTTATTTATGGCTAGTATATTATTATTTAAATAATTTTTTTATAAAATTTTCATCTTTTATATCTGAAATTGAGTCGAATGAAAAATCTGAATCTGAATAAGAATTATACATATGATTTATTTTAATAGATTTTTTATTTTTTGGTTTTGTTTCAAAAATCTCTGGGCAATCTGAAATAACTACATCAGAATGTTTCCAAATGTCTTCATATTCATTTATAAATTTTACATTTCTTAT
>Ga0233415_10000568_pt1 | contig 17116 bp, 17 predicted proteins | sample Na_anoxic_12_MG_FD_188631 | JGI IMG/M metagenome (GOLD analysis project Ga0233415, IMG submission 188631) | Seawater microbial communities from Saanich Inlet, British Columbia, Canada - Na_anoxic_12_MG | ecosystem: Environmental > Aquatic > Marine > Inlet | place: Canada: British Columbia... | reverse complement strand
TTATCTATAAACACATTATTTGGATTGTAATCTTTCAACTTCTCAAAGTTGGTAATTTGTCTTTGTACATTCTGATTAATTGTACTCACTCGGTTATAAAAAAATACTCCCATATTATCTCGTTTTCTTAAAGATAACGCTCCAGAATTAGGATGCCTAATAAAACAAGACAAAACAAGCGTTTTTATTAGGATGTAGAGGAAACGAGTGTGCTATGTTTTACCTATAGTCTAAAAATGATAGAACACTGATTAATAATTAAAAAATGTCATGTGACAATTTTCAACAAAATAATTGCTACTTTTCGTTGAGTAATAATCATTTTTTCAAATAAGAATAACCATATGCCTCTATATCAGAAATCTGTCTTAAACAAATACCTACGAAATCAACAACAAGACAAAATTGATGAAGCTTATATCTTATTTACGTCATACTTCCACAATCTTGAAATTCAGGAAAATATCCGTAATTCAAAAGAAGAACAATTCCAAGAAGGGTTTCTAAGAGAGTTATTCGTTAAAGTATTGGGATACACTCTAAATCCAGAACCCAACTTTAACCTTACTACAGAGTTGAAAAATGAAAAGGGTGCTAAAAAAACTGATGGGGCAATATTAAAAGGAGGTAAGGCATTAGCTGTTATTGAACTGAAAGGTACAGACACTAAGGATTTAGAAAAAGTTAATAATCAAGCTTTTCAGTATAAAAACAACCATTCTGATTGTGTTTATGTGGTTACATCCAATTTTGAAAAACTTCGTTTCTTCATTCACGATGCCGTTGAACACGTAGAGTTTAACTTATTTACTCTTTCAAAAGATGAGTTTTCCATTTTATGGTTATGCTTAGAGTCTGGTAACCTATTAGGCAACATACCACTAAAGGCTAAAGAAGAAAGTATTGTTGTAGAAGAGAATATTACCAAAACACTGTATAAGGATTACTCTGGTTTTAAAACTGAACTTTGGCAAAACGTATGCAAAAACGCCCCCGATAAAGAGCAACTTCTATTATTTAAAAAGACTCAAAAACTATTAGATAGGTTCTTATTTATCTTCTTTGCGGAAGATAGTGGGCTGTTACCACCAAACTCCATTTCACGAATGGTTGAAAGGTATGATAGACTTATTGAAGATGATGCTTATAAACCATTATATGATATTTTCAAACAGTACTTTGGATATATCAATATAGGCAGAGAGGGTAAAACTCGTCAAGATGATATTTTTGCTTATAACGGTGGATTATTCATATCTGATGACGTTCTTGATAGCTTTAAAGTAGATGATGAGTTATTGAAAAAACACGTTCTAAAACTTACGGCATATGATTTTCAAAGTGATGTTGATGTAAATATACTTGGCCACATTTTTGAAAACTCTTTAAATGATATTGAGAATGTAACCGCTATACTTGAAGGTAAGGAAATTGACAAGAGCAAAACAAAACGAAAAAAAGATGGAGTTTTCTATACTCCTAAATATATTACCAAATATATTGTTGAGAATACCATAGGGAAACTCTGTGAAGAGAAAAAAACTGAATTAGGTGTTATTGACGAGGAGTATGCTAAAGGACGTAAGAATCGTAAAAAAGAAATCATAAAACAACTAGATGATGGGTTGCAGAAATATAGAAAATGGCTTCTAGATATTACTATTTGTGACCCTGCTTGTGGTAGTGGTGCATTCTTGAACCAAGCCTTAGATTTTTTAATGGAGGAGCACCGTTATATTGATGAATTAGAGTCTCAATTAATGGGAATGGCTTTAACCTTTCCCGGTGTTGAAAATCATATATTGGAAAAAAACATCTTTGGTGTTGATATCAATGATGAAAGTGTGGAAATAGCCAAACTCTCTTTATGGCTGAGAACTGCACAAAGAGGCAGGAAATTAACCTCCCTGAATAATAATATTAAATGTGGAAACTCATTAATAGATGACGCTTCTATTGGTGGAGATAAAGCCTTTAATTGGCAAAATGAATTTCCTACTGTTTTTGCTAAAGGGGGATTTGATGTTGTAATTGGAAATCCTCCTTATGGAGCAACTTTGGACTCAATACAAACTGAATATTTTAGGAAATTTTATGAAACTGTAATTGGACATTCTGAAGTATATTATTTGTTTACTGAATTAGCAAAGAAAACATTAGTAAAGTCAGAAGGACTAGTTGGTTATATTATACCAAACGCTTGGTTATCTAATAAATATGCCAAAGCATTAAGAAACTATTTGTTAACAGGTACAAATATTTACATATTAATAAATTTTAATCAAAAAATAATATTTGAAGATGCTAATGTTGAAACCTCAATTGTTATTTTTTGTAAAGACGCACCTAAAGACAGCTGTTTTGTAGGTCAAGAATTAGACTATTTATACGAATACAACCAAAATGAATGGCTTGAAAATCAAAATCAATTAATGTCTTTTGCTCCTAATGAAGAAGTGAATCAAATAGTGAAGAAACTAAATAATAGTGAATTTAGATTAGAGAATTGTTTGGATATTTCAAATGGAATTAAGCCTTATCAGGCTGGATATGGAGTTAACTTGAATGGGGAACCATTAACTACTGAAGATGTCAAGAATAAAATATATCATTCATCAATAAAAGTGGATTTAACTTATAAAAAAGAGCTAAAAGGGAAAGGGGTTGGAAGATATAAATTGAATTGGGAGGAAAACTATGTGAAATGGGGTAAATGGCTGATGTCTCCAAAATCAGAACATTATTTTGAACAACCAAAAATTTTAATTAGACAAATTATAAGTAAGTATTTTTTTGCAGTACTTGACAATGATAAATACTACTCAGACCAGTCATTGTATATGTGCACTAACTATCCAAAGAAGGATGATTGTTTAGAGTTTTATACAGGCTTATTAAACAGTAAGCTTTATGGGTTTTATTTTAGGAAGTTTTATTCTGAAGAAGATGATTTATTTCCAAAAATTAAAGTTAACGAACTGAAAAATTTACCGATAAAGAATTGCTCTGAAGAAGAGAAAGAAGACTTCAAGGTTAAAGTAGTTTCCTTAACCATACAGATTGAAGGGTTTGATTTAGCGAATACAAAATTTAGAAACTATCTTCTTTCCCAGTTTTCAATACAGAAACTATCTAAAAAACTACAAAACTGGCACGAATTAGAGTTTGGTGATTTTATAAAAGAACTCAATAAGGCGATTAAAAAAGTAGGTGGCACATCATTATCCAAAATGGATGAAATGGACTGGATGGAAGTTTTTGAAACTAAAAAAGAAGAAGCACAAGCCTTAAAGTCCGAAATTGATAAAACAGATAGAGAGATAGACCAGATGGTATATGAGTTATATGATTTAACAAAAGAAGAAATCAAAATAGTTGAAGAAAGTTAAGTCCTTTAAAGTATAGAAGTTAAAAAATGTCACCTGACAAATTATAATAAATTATGATGCTACTAAATATCTTAAACAAAAACTAGTTGACTTTGGTGATTTGAATTGAGTATCCGCAATTTAGCGGAAACTTTTACTATATTTAAACCATTAGTTTCCGCAATTTAGCGGAAACTTTATTAAGTATAGGAATGATATTAAAGACACTTAACGAAACAACCTACAATCAAATTAAGAAAGATAGGGAGATACTTAAAGCACGTATTGAAGTATCACAGAAGCTACTAGATGAGTTTAATGTGGTGTATCCCATCTTAGAAACAATCCACAACCCTGTTATTAAAATACGTAAATCATTTGATAGTTATCTAGGTGAAGCAAGTATAAACTCTCCCAGTGGAGAAGAGGAATTATTACGATTTAACATTGGAAAGCAAGAAAAATATTTAAAAGGAAAAGAAGATGAAGAATTATTGAAGGATGCTATGGTTAAATTTAAAAATAGAGTTAAATCTAAATACCCAGAATTTTACATATGAATGTCCGCAACCCAAAAGACTTAATCCCTAATCCAATATCAAAAAAACTGTATGGTGACTTCACTACTACGGAACAGGATGACTTAGCATTATTACTCTCAATAAACAAGGAGGGTAGAGTTGTCGAGCCCATTCATATCAATGAAAACAATCAAATAATATCAGGTAACAGAAGGTGTCATTGTGCCATTTTAAGTGGTATAAAAGAGGTTGATGTAATAATAGAGGATATTGATGAAATTGATGAATACCTCACCATTACACATAATATTCAAAGGGTGAAAAATCCAGTTATGGTGGCATATGAATGGAAGGTAATCAATGATAAACACGGATGTAAACAAGGGAAACCAGTACCTGAAGAAGTTAAAAAAATTAGAAAGAAAATAATAGACGCCAATAAGGTTTCAGAACGTTTGATACAATCCGTTTTACAACTTGTTAAAATTAAAATGGAAAGGGAAGGGTTGAATAAGGAAGAGGCGTGGAAATCTATAAAGGATAAGGTAAAAGGTACTGTTAAGGTTAACTATGTGTTAACTATGGAGAAGGAAAAGTATGCTGCCATTGATGCTCATAAGATGGCTGAAAATGCACCAATCTTAAATACCGATAGTATTAAAGTTATTCATAAAGAGGCGTCTGAAATTAGTAAGGAGATGGGTGGTGAAATTGTGGATTGCGTATGCACATCTCCACCTTACGCATCAATGAAAATTTATCTAGATGACGAAGAGAATGTTAAGGATATAGAAAGGACAGAGGAAAGAAGGGGAAAAACACAACCAGGTCAGGAACAAACCATTGATGAATATATAGATGGAATAATGAGTGTGTTTACCCAATGTAGATTGGTGATGCAACCAACGGCATCAATGTGGATAAACATAATGGATAAATATATAGATGGAATTGAGCAACGAATACCATCTAAGTTAATAGACAGATTGGAAAACGATGGTTTGACATATATACAGACTGTCTATTGGTATAAAACGAATACCACCCCAAGGTTTAAACATGACAAACACTTCCAATCATCATTTGAATACATAATTCATGTAGTAAAGGATTCAGAAAAATATAAGTGGAGAAAGGCTTGGCATGGAAAAGAAGCGAATTGGTTGAGTAACCTTACTTTAGGAGGAGAAGGAAAGAATAAAGTGTTTAGGAATATGATAACCTACCCACATGACACTAGAGGTTTAAAAGGTGAAGAATTAGCAAAATCATCAGCCTTATTAGAGACAACTGTGATAAGTAATCATTATGTTAAAGAGTTATTAAATAAGCGTGGATGGAGTTTACAACACAATGCTCTTCAACGACTGGAGGTTCCAGCTGTTTGTATATTATCAACAACTGACAGTTATGGTGAAGATGTTGTTCTTGACCCTTATAGTGGTTTAGGGACAACTGGATTGATTGCTTATGCTAATAACTGTAAGTACTATGGGTTTGAGCGTTCAAAGGTTTATGCGGTACAACAATCAATTAGACTAGAAGATTTTAGGGATAATTTTGATAAAAGGATTGTTGAATCCCCCAACATTGAGGGTGTGTAGGTGTAATCACGTTGAGGTTGATACTATAAGAAAGTAAAGACTATTTTAAATCCAACAAGTACTCATCTATCCCTTCAGTTATTTCTAAATGTTTTATTATCATATATTTAAATAAAACTTCATTTTGTCTTAAAGCGAAAATGTTAATAAGGAAATCTTTGAACCGTTCTGTATCTGCTAGGACACGTCTATCAGATTTACGTTCCAATAGGTGTCTAATTGTCTTGGTATAGAAATCAGAACAATACTTTAACTGTTTTGGGTTTAGAGATAATTCTTCCATTATTTATAATCTTGTTTCAGGAAGATAAGCATAAAGATTCAGAATCGGGAATCCTGTGGTAGGAATTTTTACTATTCCATAAAATGAATGTGTATTTATGTCTTTATTATTATCTATTGTATAAAAGATTCTAAGTTGTATATTTACAGACTATTATAAAGTATTAATAGACTTTTAAAAGAATTATATATTTTCATCTAAAAAAGATTTAACTCATGAAACAACTACTACTATTACCGCTCTTATTTATTACTGTTATTTCTTTTAGTCAAGTTCCTAATTATGTGCCAACAGATAGTTTAGTAGGTTATTGGGGATTTAATGGAAACGCCAATGATGAATCAGGGAATGGGAATGATGGAACTGTGAATGGTGCTACATTGACAACGGATAGATTTGGGAATACGAATAGTGCTTATGATTTTGATGGGTTGGATGACATTATTGATGTTTACAATATTCCATCAATTAATAATAATTGGACAATCTCATTTTGGTTTAGTTCCTCGAACTCTCAATCATTTTATAACCAAAATATAATTGGCTTAGGTTCTAGTGCTCAAACTGGAGCTTTTGGCGGCGCTGGCTACAGTATCAATGGAGGAATTGCCCCAGGTCAATGTCCAAATTTTAATTCTAATTTAAATAAGATGTATCTCACTGATGCATCATCAGAATGCGGAAATATTCTATTCACAGAGAATTATTCAGACAATATTTGGTACCACATAACCATTGTCAATAATTCAGGGAACTATATATTTTATATAAATTCTTTTTCGACAATTAATGATACCGCTAATAACTTAATTATAGAACAATTACATTTCGGCAATAGAGATTTAATGAATTTTCAATGGTATAAAGGTAAAATAGATGATATAGGTTTATGGAACAGAGAATTAGATTCTTGTGAAATCAAAGACTTATATGATGGCAGTCTAGGAAACTGCTGCACTCAAAACCCAATAGTGTCTCAACCGACAAACCAATCTACAACTATTGGAAATAACGCTACAATTTCATTTACAGATAATCTAACTGGAGCTACTTACCAATGGCAAATAGATGCAGGTACTGGTTATTCTGACTTATCAAATGCTGGACAATTCAGTGGTACAGATACACAAACACTTACTATTTCATCAACTACAATGAGTAATAACAATACACTTTACAGATGTATTGTAACTGAATCCTCAAATTGTATGGATACAACAGATGTTTCAACCCTTACAGTGATTGATAATACTTCAATAAATGAGTTAGATAATTCATTGGTTAAGTTATACCCCAACCCAACCCAAGACCAAATAACCATCGATATAAAGGGTTATAATGGAAATGTTAATGTTGAGTTATATGATTTACAAGGAAGGTTATTAGAAACTACCACAAATACCATTGTGTCACTTAAAAAACACGCCAAGGGAATTTATGTTCTTAAGGTGAGTTATGGAGAGATAACTGAAGAGGTTAGGGTAGTGAGGGATTAATTTAAGAAGGATACTTTAATTCTTTTTTATGTAGGTTTAATTCTTCCATTGTTTATTATAGGTCTTGTTACAACTTTTTCCAACCCTTTAAACTCTCACCTTCATAACCAAACTCACCACCAAACATTTTATTTAAATCACCATCTGTATATGAGTTTTCTTGTAGATTATCGTTGATTGTGATTCCTCTAACTTTACCAGCCCAACTATAATAAATTTGTACGTTATCGTATCTTTCTGAGTTTGGATATAGAATAGTTATTTTATATTTTGAACCAAACTTGTGATTATGATTGTCATAGTATTTTTTATCAATTCGAAGTATGGTTAAATCTTTGGATCGAACATTTAAATATTTCTTAATGAATTGTTTGAAGTATTCTTTGTCCTCACTTTTTTCGTATTTATCATCACTTAACCCATAAAAGGTAATATCATCTTCTTGAACCAAATCTAATAAAGGTGTTACATCACCTGTTTCGATATATTTCACTAGTTCATTGGTAAATGATGTTTCAAAATTCTTTTTGATTACACTTCTTTGGGTTAGTGAGTTTTTTCTTTTTACTGTATCCTCCACAAAACTCCCAAATGTTGGAATAGAAATAATTAATCCGATTGATATTAAAATTAAATTTTTCATAGTTTTTTGTTTTTGAAATTCACCCGTCTAATTATATAATTTGTTAATCAAAAAAAGATACAATAAGTACTAACCAGTTCTTATGTAAATCTACGTAGGTAACTCCTAAAAGTTGGTGTCAAATAATAGTTGGTGTTTGACAGATAATAAATGGATGAGGTTTTGGTGTATGAAAACCGATAAAAACGAATCAAATTATGATTTTCTTATCATTTCCCATCATTTCCCAAATTAGAGGAATTAAGTGAAAATAAAACTATTTCCTGTTCAGTTCCTGTTCAATAGAAGGGTGTAAAAAACAAAAACACCTAACAATCAGTATGTTAGGTGTTTTTTATTGAGGTCTCTGCCGAACTCGGTCTATAGTCTTCTTTTACCGGTAGTTTCCATAAGACATAACTTCTGTAGGTGTCTAAAACAAACAATTATGGAATTTTAGAGAAGTCTATTTCCTTTCATTTCCTTTTATTTCTTATGTATAATCCTGTTCAATTCCTGTTCATTGTGTTATATTAGTGCAATATTAAATGAAAATTAAAGTATGTCTATCACAAAGTTGAGACTATATAGGAAGGCGGTTGTTATATATTATGCGAAATATAATTCTACCTACCGACATAGTACAGGGGTTAATATAGGAGATAAGTTTACGCCTAAACAAATTGATTATATCAGCACACAATTCGTAAAAGATAATTTTCCTTCCATTCTTAGTGATGTTGAGCCAGAGATAATCAATACTCAAACCCTAGTAGAGAAAAAGATTACAAGCTACAGAGAAAAGAATAATAATCAATATCCTTCTGTTGCCAAGCTCAAACAATTACTCAAACAAAAAGATATTGTCAGAAGTAATAGTAGGATGTTTATTGATGTATATGATGATTTCATAGCAGAGAAAAGAAAATACTATAAGAAAAAGGGTAGTGCTGCTTCTTTATCAACCTTTAACTCACTAAAAAAATCTATTCTGGACTTTCAGGATGAAAAAAAGATAAGGTTGGAAGTTGATGGGTTTGATGAGTTTTCAATAGAAGAGTTTGCTAATTTTTTGAGAACTCCCAGAGAAAAGGGGGCTCGAACTAAGGGAGGGTTAAACAACCAAACATTTAATAAAAGGTTATCTAATCTTGGAAACTTTTATAAATGGATTGACGAGAATTATGAAACATACAAACTCAATGTTTATCAGGAGGTTAAGAAACATCTTATAGGTGAAAGACAGCCATTACCTGAGAAGAGTATATTTGTTTTGAGTAAAGAGGACATGAAGTTGATGAGAAACCATACACCCTCTAATCAATCACAAGAAAGGGCTCAGGATTTATTCACCATCTGTTGTTATATGGGACTTCGTTGGGGAGATGTTTTGAGTACCAGAAGACACCATTTTAGTGAAGAACGTGGTAAAATTCTTTTTAGAAAGAAAGCAGAGAAAACTCGTAATACAATAGAGCAATATGTCCCAAACTTTGTCTTTAACATCTTTGATAAATATGATTTTAATATGTCTAATATTCTGTCAAACCCAAAAGCCAATAAACATATTAAATTAATGTTGATGGATATAGATGAGTTCAATGAAGAAAGTGATAAACACTTTGAGGACGATGAGAAAACTATAAAAATAAAAAAGTATAAACTTTGCACCATGCACACTGGACGAAGGAGTTTTATATCATATATACTAAACACATTAAAGTTAAGTTCGGTAGAGACTATGCAATTTACTGACCATGTATCACTTAGGACAATTAACTCCTACGCATCCGTTTCTTCTGGGTGGAAGGAAAAACAAGGGACACTATGGGATGAAGATTGAATTTACCTACTTGTTTTATTATTCTATTTCATTTACATTTGATAAACCATCTGTCAGATAAATGATTAATAAAAAGAATACATCACCACCCACAAACCCTTCAATGATGGGGATGGGAAGATTGATATCCCAATATCATAACGGGGAGATTACAGATGATGATATAAGTGTTTTTGTACGTGAATACCTTGTAAATAGGGTTTGTTATAGGAAAGATGGAGATGATGAGAAAATTGAGGCATTGAGAGGGTTGAAAAATACACTTCATGAATTTGTAGATAAGATAGGGCATGAAATTTTGGATGTAGAAAACGAGATATTGAGTGGAGAAAATGATAAAGAAGTATCACGCACATTGAAGGATGATACTAAATTCTCAAAAAACGAAGTAGCTGAGAAATATGGTGTGAGCGTTAAAACAATCGGAAATTGGATGAAAAAAGGATTAACTCATACACAACTTGTAACAGGAAGAATATATTTTACACAACAAGATTTAATTGATTGGGATAATATTAATAAATAACCTGTTTCTTTTATTTCTAAAATCATGAATTCTAACATCATTATTTGATAACCATTTTTTAACCTATCTATTAGCTTGTACTTAACTTCATTTTTTTTTACAAAGTCAATATTGACATAGTTGTCAATATATTTAAATCAACCAACCATAACTATTTCAAGATTTAGTATTACCTTACACTCGCTTAGGCTGTTAACTTAATATTATGAAACACTTTATAATTGCGTCAATTCTATTACTTAGTTTAATCTGCAATGAAACCTATTCACAAAAAAAGCAAACAACCATAGATAGCTCAGAACTGCAAAGAATAACAAATGTGATTAACGTATCAGGGGGTTATTTATATAAGTCTGGGCAACAACAATTAAATGGATGGACTTTATTGGGGGTGGGTACTGCAATAAGCATAAGTAATGTTTTTGTGGTAAAAGAGCCTATTTTTGGATATATTGGCATTGGGGCAACTGTTAGTTCAATCCCTTTTTTCATTGCCTCAGCATTTAACAAAAGAAAGTCAGGAGAAAAACTTAGAGCGTTTCATTTTGACACTCCTGTAAATGAAAGTATTATTCAACCCGAAAAGCAAGATACTATAATAGAAATAAAGAAACCAGTAAGTGAACCCAAATATAAGATTGGACAAACAGTTTATTTTTACAAAAATGATGAAGTAATCGAGTCTAAAATCATCTTTATAGACTCTATCGGATTAAAGATTGAATATACAGATGTAAATAATAACAAAACAAAAACAAAGTTTATTGCTTTTGACAAGGTGCTACTTGAAAAACCTTAAAATTAAATTATGAAAAAATTATTTAAAATCTCTTTTGTTCTTTTATTGCTTGTAGTATTAACTGCTTCTTGTAAGAAAAAAGGCTGTACTGACCCAGATGCTACCAATTACGATTCTTCAGCAAGTAAAGATGATTATTCTTGTGAATATCCTATACTCGAACATTCCTTTAGTTATGAAGTAACAGGAACAGCAAACGATTATAGTGTTACTCTTGAGGGGGCGCCAAGCGGAACTGTACAATATGCCAATGTTGGGTCAGGATGGTGGTATAAATGGACAAGGACTGGAGAAGAAACCAGATTCTTATATTTTTCTGCACAAAACAATACATCCGCAGGTTCAGTTACTGTTAAGATAATTAAAGATGGTGTCACAATCGCAGAAAACACTTCTGTAGGTGGGTACGTGATTGCAACGGTTTCAGGTGACTATTAGACTAAATAAAGTAATTCACTATTATACCCTTCATTTTCATCATTTTACTAAAAAATTTGTGTGCCCTTTCTTAACCTCATCAAAAGAAAAAAGACTGATTTAGGGTTATTTCATTCAAATAACATAAGGTTGTCTTCATCATCATAGACTTTAGACAAACACCTCATCAAAACACTTAATGATTAACACTATGTAGGGGAGCCTCTCCCCAGAGGGGGCATCGTATTCAGACTCCCCTATGGGGGTTAACGACTTGTACATAGGGTAGATGATGTCCTTCAAAAATTATTTTGAAAAATTTTACGAATAAGGACGATGAGAAAAGATAACCCTGTTATGGAACAGATGAGGTAGACTAAAAATATTTTCCAGAAAAACCCACCCAATTTATGGGAATACACTAGGGTTAAAAAAATATTTTTCAGGAAAAAACACCTTTCCAAAATTGAAAATTAAAACATGAAAGTTTATTACAGAATCAGGAGGAAAGGTGTTTTATATTTTTCAGATATTCGATTCGTTCTTGGTTATAGTTATACAAGATGTAATTACTTAATCTAGTTAATCCAAAATTGATACTTATTTGATATATAAAATAATGTAATGACCGGTAGAACTTATTCCAATCTTGGTCATTTCTAAAATCTCTTGTTAGTTTATATATATAATTTTCATAAACTTTTTGATAGTGTTTAATATCCAATCTATCTATCTCAGGTGGATTTTTGAGGTAGTATTTATAGTAAGTATGTAGCACTGAATATTTATCCATATTATTTTTCTCCAACAATTTCTTCTCTGACTGATAGATTAAGTTTAATTAATATTTGTGCGTTTGTTTGGATATCTCGGTGTTCTTCGTCTACTATTAAAACATTCATTGGAAGAGTTGTCTCTCCAATTTCATAAATATTAGAAATATCTGTCATGTCTTTTTTGATTGGATGATTTCCATTCTCTTCTATGTCCTGTGGTAGATTTATAATAAAGAACTCATTTAATTTCCGTTGGACTATTTGAAATAATTTTTCTCGATTCAATAAATATTGATTGTGTACTTTGTAAATTGTTGGTGTTCCTGTTTCTTTCATGGTATTCTTTATATATAAATATATGGTGGATTGAAAAAATGTAAAGTCTTGAGATATTTTTTTCTGATTTATTGTATTTATTAATAAAGAAGATGAGTACAGGAAAAACTAAATCACAGATAACACTTCAGTTGGTATCTGTCTATGATAGGACACTGGAACAATACGTGGAGAGGGTGAGTAATTATCTACGTGATTCCTTATCTATTACATATGAATTCATTGATTTGAAGAATTTTGAGAATAAGAATGAAATGGATATCGTACTTGGGGATATCGAACCACCTAGTTACTTTAGTTTAGATAAAAATATTCATTATTTGAAATTCTACCTATTTGATTATTCTTCTGTGGAGGACATCATTAAGGATATAAATATTGAAGTCTATGGAGAAAGTCTTGTGGAGATACCTGATACAAAGAACATTTACATTATAAAAATCATATCAGATTTTTCATCTTAGGATAGATGGGACATAACCAACCCTCTCCAATTTTTTATAGTCACAATTAAAATCAGATTTATATACACCACCAAAACCAATCTCATTTGAAATCTGTGTTACTATGTCCATCATGGACTGATAATCATTCCTTCTTATGATAAGACTGTCATGTTTGGTGATACAGAAGAACTTCTTCTTTTTTATTTTAAATAAAAGAACATCAATAAATAAGTTGGATTCAATGTTTTGTAATTCTACCGAAAACTTTTTATAACCATTTTCTTTTTTAAATCTATCTACCCAATCTATAACGGAAGGAAATAGACTTTTAAGTATCTTCTTTTCAGTTGTTGTATTCTTCTCAGAAGAAAATAAAAGAGAAAACATCAATAGTTTCGATTCTTTTAGACTCTTTAATTTCAGTTTATCTTTTACATAGGAATACAACTCACCATTGTATGACAACCATCTGAATAATGTGTTATCAGGAGTATCTAGTTTCTTATTTAGTAGATGAGAAAGAAAACAAAATTGACTATTGGATAAATCTATTTGAACTAGATTATTTTGTCTACATATTTCGTCAACCAATTCAGAATAGATGTTAGTGAGATTCGTATCCAATCGTCTATTAGTATCGTTTCTTTTGACCCTGTATCTTTTCTCTTTAAGAGTGTCTACCGAGTTTATATAAGATAAGTATATAGATAACCTCTTCTTATTTAGAAAGTGTTCCAGATCGTCTAAATAACATCCCTGAGAAGTTTGAATGATGGAATAATTATTCTCTTTAGAAATACTTACCAATTGTGATGTTTTCATGTACTTATTGGCGTAGTATTTATCTCCTATACTATTCACCTTTAAAGATGATTTTAATGTATCATCATCTACACTGTAACCAAGAGATACCAAGTTGATGTTATTCACCCTATCATCTATTATTTTATATAACTCATCATAATTAATGTCAAGTGACTCCATATCTTCTAAAAACCATTTTTCATAATCTATTATACCTTGATTAGTTGGATAGATTTTCTCTTTATATTCTACCTTTTTGAATTGATTATTAAAAGTTTTGACCCATAATATAGAAGATGATGATTGTGATAGTGTAAGATGGTATTTAGTATGAAGAGAATAGTAGTAAGAAGTACCTATATAATAGTAATCTGTTCTTAAAACTATTTGACTATCTATTAAGACATTTAACCAATTATTATAACTCGCGGAAAATGTCTTTTTCAGATAAGATTTCGATTTTGAGGTATATGAAAATATATCTCCATAATCACGAAATGAATGATTGATTAAGAGTGAAATAAATTTAATTGAATGTGATTTATTAATACCTGTTAAATCTAACCTTTCAACATCATCAATTATCTGTTTAGGTAGTCTTATCTTATTCTTTTCAATCGTGTATTTTTTCATTATGAATAATATTAATGATTATAAATTAAAAAGTCAAATACGCGTTGAGACCAGTCCAAACATGAGCGTTATGTTCGTGAAAAAAAAACATGAAAAAAGGAGATGTAGTCTATTCAAGTGGACAAGGTAAAACAGAGAAATGGAACCAAGTAAAAGGTATTATAACCAAAGTGGAAAAAGATAAAATATATGTGAAATGGGATAATACCGATTTTGAGGATGAAATGGAACACAATGAGATTTTAGAACTAAATCCAAATCAATTATTAAGGTTTAGTGATGGTGTAGATATTTTCACTGGTGGAGAGTATAGAATTATAGAAGAAAAAGATGGGTTTTATGTGACAGGGAAAGGTGAATTACATCCTGTGAACTCCAGACAAGAAGGAGAAGATATAATTCACCAGATGAAAGAAATGTTGGAGATAAAGAAAGTTAATATTCTTCCTGTTAATGTTTCATTGGATGAACTTATTCAATTAAATAATATGAGTATATCCAATAATTATAATAGAAACCTAATTGAAGATTTTCATTTAAATTTCGGTAAGGATAGTACATTTATTATTCGACCTATATTAACTCATTATCATAAACAGGGTGTACCTTGTGAACCCCACGTACGTTATCTTGTAACTCAGTTATTTCCTAATAGGGGACTACAATCCGTATTAGACTTACCAAATAGGGAAATTAGAAAGATGTTGAGATAGGTTGTTGTCTTAATTGGGAATAACTAACCTTCTTCAACTGTTTTGATTTCTTCTGATAAGAAAAAATAATCCAATAAACTTTCTAATTCAATTACCAAATATTCTCATTTTATTTTAACCTATTTAGCTATAACGTTTTAGATAAACTGAGTTTACCGCAGTTAAAGGTGTTGTTATGTTTTAGTTACAAATTTCGCCCTGTCTTTCAAGTTCTTTCCACCATGTTCCCGGATGGACCGAACTGTTGTTTTGGTACTAAATGTTTAGTCGGGTTAGCCCTCATAGTCTAATTGTTACCACCATATCGAGCTTCGTTTAACATTTGAGTTGCAATATCCCTCAAACCACCTTCTTCTGGAATTGCGGCCAGATGATTAGCATAATAATTCTGATACCTCCCTTCTTCCAAGTCGGGTATTTTTGGTAAGTCACCCTCAATTTTTTTCAAAACCTGAGATGTCTTATCCCAATTTTGGTTAGGTGCTAACCCCTTCAATATCTCTTTAAATTCATCCACATATTGCACCATATCACCAAAAGTAGATATCTCAAAATTTTTAAAATTTGTTATTCTCTCATTAAATTTATTATGTACATCATGTACATCAACTTCTTCAATTGTATCTTCTCCACATCCAACCATTAACCCAGCCAACAATAACACAAATAGATATTTCATAACATTATTTTTCTTGAGAATTTATCCCATATAATAGTAACGTAGCGCGTTGTTTTATCTACGTGTAATTTCTTTGTCTTCTCCTTTGAATAAACCATATAATGCTCCAGCACAGGCAGCAAAGAGTGTATATAATGTGGTTTCTTCATCTGTAGTTTCATATTTTAATAGCGCAGGAAAATAAGTTTTGGCAACAGCTGGAAGAATTCCTTCTAGAACCACTATGCAGATTAGACCTGCCATAAATCCATTGCCAATTGCACTTGAAATTCTAGCCGTAATACTTTTATCTGCAACCTTTCTAAATTCAGCACCGCAATGCCCACAAACGGAAGCATTTGAAGGAACACTGAATTGACAATGAAAACATTTTTTTCTTGACATACTATAATATTTTGCAACATTAAAATATACAATATATGGTTTTTTTAAATGGATATTCTATATATGTGACAATTCTACTATGTCGAGTGGAAAGTTAATGGATATTTAAACGAAACCACTACAAACAGATTAAAAACAAGAAGGAGAAAAGATAATCCTCCATATCAAAGAAAAGGAAAAAAATAAATAACAGTTGGTGGTAGTAAAAAGACGGAGTTACTTTTATAGTTCACCTCGTTCCTCCAATACATTTTTCACCTTCAGAATAGTTGATGGTGACTTACCTGCAACTTTATGTATATCTCTTATGGTTAGTCCTTTTTTTAACTTTGATACAATGACAGGGTGTCGTTCTAATAATCGTTCTTTTGACTGGACAGTTCCTTTCTTTCTTCCTTTATACTTTCCCTTCGCCTTTGCCAATTGAATACCTTCGGAAGTTCTTTCTTTAATTCTATTTCTTTCCATCTCAGCTATACTTCCCATTACAGAGATTACAATCTTAGACATTGGATTTTCCCTTCCATCTTCTAATAAAGTATTAAACCCTTCTTTAAGTGATTTTAAATTGATGTTGTTATCAGTAAACACTTTAATTGTTTTTAATATATCTATTAATCCCCTGCCCAGCCTATCAATACTATCTACTACTATTGTGTTCTTCTCTCCGTTGGATGTAATTACATCATACATCTTATTTCCTCCTTCTCTTTCAAAGAATGGAACATTTCCCATCACCTTATCTATAAACACATTATTTGGATTGTAATCTTTCAACTTCTCAAAGTTGGTAATTTGTCTTTGTACATTCTGATTAATTGTACTCACTCGGTTATAAAAAAATACTCCCATATTATCTCGTTTTC
>Ga0233415_10000567_pt1 | contig 17144 bp, 22 predicted proteins | sample Na_anoxic_12_MG_FD_188631 | JGI IMG/M metagenome (GOLD analysis project Ga0233415, IMG submission 188631) | Seawater microbial communities from Saanich Inlet, British Columbia, Canada - Na_anoxic_12_MG | ecosystem: Environmental > Aquatic > Marine > Inlet | place: Canada: British Columbia... | reverse complement strand
CGTTAAAATAGTATTTACATTATCCTGTGTAGATGATGGAATACTCATTTTATTAGAAACATTTTTATTTCTATCTATTAATATTTCATCTTCTTCTTCAAACATATATCAAAGAACTAATTTTTTTTTCTACTACTATAAATAGCAAACCCAATTATTGCTACTGCACCAACACCTAATAATATGTAAGTAACTGTACTTCCCCCACCTATATTTGATTGAGTTACCCCACTAACTTGTTGATTAGCACCTAATTCTAATTGCTTTAACATTAAATCTTGATTCATTCTTGCAAGTTGTAACTCGTGTGCTCTTTGCTCCTCTGCATTTTTGAAAGTCTTGTTACTTTGATTTATTCCAACAATAGTTCCAAACAACTGAACACCTGTGCTTACAATATCTCCTGTCCCAAATGAGTTAGATGATGCAGGAGGTGTAGTTGTTGGTCCTGCTTGATTCATAAATGCATCTCTACTGACATCAACATCAAAATCACTTACTTTTTCTTGCCCTAATGGATTAGAATCTTTTAAAAATGGTAATTGATTTGCTACAATTAATTCCATCATTTTAGTTCTTACACATAAATCAGTTAAATTATATGCAACTACACTAACTAATTGCCTTGTAGTCGGTCTTGGCTCAACACTTACTCCACAACCAATTAATGCTTTTTGTACCATTGCAGGTCTACCTGCAATAACTTTTGTTAATTCTGATAATAGTATTTCTCTTGTCATATTAATATCTTTTGTATTTTGTACTGCTTTAAAATTTTCCGTGAAATTATGGTATTCATATCTCATCTTATTTTTTTGCTATCATATATCCAACTGCAAACCCTATTGCTAATAATATAACAGGAGAATCTCCATATTGACTACTTCTTATTGTTCTATCTAATTCGTTTCTACTATTATTAATCTTATCTTTCAACATTTGCTCTTTAACTTCTCTTATTTCATCTACTACCTTGTTTGTCTGTAAATCTTCATCAACAGGTTCTTCAAATCCGGGTGTTCTACCTGTGGCATAAGCAAAATTTTTCTCTTCAATGTTTGAAGAATTGAATAAAGACAATAATTCTTTATCAGGATGTATTGTGCTAATATCTTTCAATGCATCTTTTTTATATTTTCTTACTATAATTTTTAGCCTATTAATTATTTCATTTATACTACGAGTAGGCTTTAAACCATAATTCTTTAAGAGTTCATTTGCCCCTAAAGAATTGTTAACTGCTATATATTCGTATAAATTCATATTTTTTTTTATAACTTTAATAAATAAAATGGGGCTCAAAACAAATGCCTTTGCATATGCCTTTGCCCCATTTATAATTTAATCTCCTAAGTTAATATTACTATTAACCTTGTAATGCACGAGCAACTCCTTGACCAAGAACAATTTTGTCTTGTCTTACTACATTTGGATTACCATAACCACGAGCAATTGAATTGCCTGTTAATGCACGACCTTGAGAAACAGTTTCAGATGGGTACAAGTAAACTTTTAAAGTTCTTGTTGTAGCAATCTTGTTAACTGTTAATGTAGTAAAGCCATCCCACTTGTAAGTGTGCTTTAATACAGTAATGTCAGTTTGGTTTTGGTAAGGGTCAATTGTAGGAACAAGAGTTTTTTGTTGTTGATTACCATTAGAGTCAACTACTTTTACTGTGATAGTTTCAAGAACCGCAGCAGAACCTCCATCACTTTGTAGGTAAGTTAATCCAACCACGAATGGTTTAGATGAACTTTGCCATAAAAATTCAAGATAAGTTACTCCTGAAATACCCATAGTATACTCAATACCTTCTGTGTTAGCTTTTGTGCCAACAGTAGTAGTAATATTGTTATACGCACCTCCTATCTCAACATTAGATAAATCCGCTGCTGATGAATTGTATAGAGATATGATATAAGGTTGTGATGAACTTGCATCAGCAGACCCCATAGCATTTAGGTACTCTTCTTCTGAACCACCAAAGTCAAAAGCATCATCCCAATCAGAGTATTCGCCATTAGCTGACATAAACTCGTTTGAAATGTTTTCTTCTGCATCAGAGAAATAATGATTTAAATTTTCCATTTTTTCAATAATTTATTTGGTTTAACAAAATATTAATAGGACTTTCCCATTAATTAAAAAACTCCCCTTATCGGGTTACTCAGTTTACAAAACTCTTTAATTACCTTTGTCATCAATTATCAACTCAACTCGGAGCATAGGCTCAACAAGGAGGATAAAATCAAACGATATGCCCGTAGGACTTACTATCAGTAGTAAAGTGTTTAGCTATCTTTGTTTAAGAAATTCTTTTCTACCATATTTGCTCCAATGATACCTATCATTACACCAAATGCAACACCAAGAACTCCCATTAACATAGATTTTTTTCCTTTTCCTTCAATCATCTTACTAAAGATTTAATTTAAATTTTGGCTCAAGCCATTTATTATAGGGACAAATTTATAAATTGTTATAACTATAAATATATATATAGATAACAATTAGTGTAACAACTTTTGTTTAAGTTATTTTAGAAAATATGGTTTGCCTGAGTAAAAAAAGATAAAAAAGTTGAAATTAGGTTTAATTTATAAGGTTTTTTTAATCTCATTTATAATAACACCATTCATAACAGAAAATATACCAACAATTAATGCTAATTTGCCAAATTCTTTAGAATCAGGTAATTGAAAAGGTAAAGTTTTTTCTTCTTTTTGTTCTTTATCGTAGTTCTGACCCATATTAAAATGAATTATAGCTTCTGTCATAAATAAAACAAAAGTAGTACCACCCACGATAAAACCCAAATTATTTTTCATTGGGCAAAGATATGTAAAATTTATAATACCAAATTAATTCAAAACAATTTCATTAGGCATACCTGTTAAAACATTTTTTATATCAGGATTAATTGCAATATGAAATTTCTTATGTAAAGCCATTGCTAATGAATGAGGTGCAGAAGGATTGCAATAAAAATCTTCGCATTTTTGTATCATCCAAGCCATATCATATAAGTCTTTAACTTTATCTCCATAAAAGATTATATCATCTTTGACATTATATTCATTTATAAATGCTTCGTATTCTGACTTTAAACCTGTATAATAATTTTTATTTTTTTGACTTTTTATACATTTTTCCCAATCATAATCTACTCCATCTCTATATCTTTGAGTGATATGAAATACATTAAATTTCCCATCAGGAATTTTAACATTATTATTTAATTCAGGAGTTTTAAATTTATAATTTTCTTTTAACAATAAATAAGGAAATGGTGTGTTTATGGGATTTTCTTTCCAAACTCTAAAATATGAAAATACTAATTGTTCATCAAATAACTTTGGTGACATTCTAAAATAATCTAAATCATAATCTAACTCTATTGAATTATCATATTTTACTTCTACATCTGTATTAATTTCATTTGCAGAGCCTTCTCGGAATGTTTTAATTCCATATTCATCTTTATATAAAATTACATTATTAATATAAGGTTGCGATTTTAATAATCTATATAGAGATTGATATTGTTTGTTAATTGCAGAGAATTGATGTTTATTTTTTAAATAAATATCTCCACCACCTTTTTTTATTATTAATGGTAATGAAAATATAACATCTCCCAAACTTCCACTATGTAAAAAACTTTGCACTCTTTGGTTGACAAAATTTTCTTCTCCCATTTCTTTTACTATCTCACTAACAGATTTTATATTCATCCAATTTTCTTTGTTCTTTTGGTAGTTCTTCCAATCTAATTTAACTTGTCCCCAAATAGCAGGTATTTGTAAATCTTTAAATTGTATAAAACCTAATCCACAATCTGTATCTATAACCGACATTTCCACATCAGTTCTTTCATTTCTTACCCTTACAAATGCTTTCCAAACATCTCCATTCCAATAGTTAGATTGTCTTGGAACAATTTGATGTTCTTCTTTTTCAGGTAAACAATCGTGCATTATTATTGAGCCCTTTGGATTTAATATTTTTAAAGAGTTTTGAATATCTCTATAAACCTGTTCGTTTTCGTGTAAGCCATCAATAAAAATTATATCATATTTATCTGTATGGTTAGCAAAATATTCATCAGAGGTCATTCTGTATTTAACAAAGACTTTTTCGTGATTCCATTCTTTTTGCATTTTCTTTTCCCAATCATCTTGCATTGGGTCAACTCCACTTTTGTCTTTTATTTTTATTTTATCAAAACATCTATTATCTCTAACACCTATTTCAAGATAAGTTTTGTATTTGTACTTTTTGATTAATGCATTTATAAAATCATATCTTTTCATATTATTTATTTTTTTTGGTGTAAGGTAATCTTTTGTAGTATTCGTTCAAATATTCAATAATCTCATCTAAAGTTAATATTCCCACTCTAAAATCATCTAATTTTTGTTTTAACTTGCTTCCAAATCTATCGCTTTGCTTTGTCATTTTTTTGAATTTATATAGTAACCATATCTTTCATTCCCAATTAATAATTTAAGTTCAGGGTATCTCTCTAACATTATTTCAGGAGTTAAATCAGGTTGTAGGTGCTCTTCGTACTTATTACCTTCATATTCTCCTTGCTCCATTTCATAAGGTACTGCTACTAAACATTTCTTATTAAGGTTATGTATCTTTGTTACAAGTTTTTTTGCATCCTTTGAATTTATATGCTCTAATATATCTCCTAAAATAATACAATCATATTTAGAAATATCAAATTCAACAATATTTCCTAAATATACATTATCATATTTTTTTGATAAATTAAACATTTCAATATAAGGCTCATATATTTCTAAACAATCCATTTTATAGTCCAAGTCACCTAATAATTTCCAATATGTACCTGCCCCCGGACCTACATCCAAAATTTTAGTTCCTTTTGGAATTCTCTTTTGAAAAAAAAACCTTATTTGTATTTTAAAATCATTAAAACTGTAAGGCATATTAAAAGTATTGTTGTCTTATTCTTTCTCTTACTTGCTGAATAGCAGTTTCTCTATCTATCTTAGCACCATCAGTAAGGCTTTTTTTGTTAATTGCAGGTTTTACAACCGAATTAAAGTTTTTAGATAAATATTCATCAATACCATTAGCAATTATAGAATCAGTCATTTTTCCTTTTATTTTTTCTTCATCTAAATCTACATACATAAAGTATCTTGGATTATCATTAAAATATTGAGTATTAACTATATTTTCAGCAATACTAAATAACTCATACTTATCAGGAAACTTATTTCTATGTCTTTCTATACTATCAGAATTTTTATGAAACCTCAACCAATTGGCATTTTGCCATACTTTGGTTGTTATTCTTCCAATACTTTGAAAATGTATTATTATATCTAAATCTGTATGTCTATTTGAACAAATAGCACCTACTATATCTGTTGGTAAATGGTCGCCAACATACTTATTAATATCTTCAATTAATAACATTCCTCCTCTAAAAAAATGCAGTATATCCCATAAAATATTAGCTATTTCTTTTAATGTAAGTCTAATGCCTGTTTCTTCATTGAATGGTCTTACTCTTCTAATTTCAGCCGTAGGCATAACTGAGAATTTAACTAAATCTTTCATAGATATAGCTTTATAGTCTACAAACTCATCATTAACATCTAAAATTAAAACTCTACGAGGCTCTACTCCTTTTTCAGGATTACCATATACATAGGACTCAATAAGAATTTTTGTTTGATAAGTTTTACCAATACCTTTTTTTCCTACTGCCATACCTAATTTTGGTTCTCTCATTTTTTAATTTTTAAATACTGATTGTTTACTATCTTTTCCTTTTTCATATCTTTTTAGAAAATCTTCTTTATAATATATATAACTATCTACAAATACATTTTTTTGTGCAGTTATTTCAATTTCTGTATTATGTATATCTATATTTAGTTTTGCTTTTTCAACTTCTTCTTTAAGAATAGTGGAAGATGGTGCATTTTGTAGTTGTTTCATAGCAAAATAGTAAACTTCTAATAATTCTACATATTTTTTTCTGTTTTCTAATTGTTCTTCTTGTCTTTTTTTAGAATGTTCTAAAGATTTTTTTTGTATATCCTTTTTATCAACATACTTTTTGAAATCTTGAGGCAGTTGAAAATACTTATCTCTATCTTCTTTTGATATATTAGTTACATTTTTTTTAAAATCAGCCATTTATTTTTCTTTTAAGTGGTTTATAATTGGTGCGACATAATAAACTTTATCAGTAACTTTCAATTTATCAGTTTTATCGCACACTTGAATAAAGAATCTCCAATCTTCTGCGTGTCCTTTATTGTCAAACATAAACTTATGTTTATTGTAAAAAGATGTTTTAATAGCAAAATTGATACCTAAATTACCGGGTGCTAAAACATTATTACTTCTATTTGGTATAATCTTATCTCCTTGTTTCATTCTTAATATTACTACATCAAATTTATTATCTAATTCTTTACTATGTCCTGTAATTAAATAATCATCATCATCAACAAAAACTATCCAATCACTATCTTTTGCTTTTTTCAAGCCTTCATTTCTATTATAACCTGCACAATCTTTCGTTCCAAAAATTAACAAATTATGACTTACTTCTTCTCTTTGGACAGAGGCTATTGTTCTACTTAAAGTAGGTCTATATAAAGTAGGTATAATATAGTCTATTTTCATTATTTATAATCTTTTCCAAAAACTCCCCAATTAGAATTTTTATGTCTACATATAATTCCTGTGTGTGCATAAATAGGAACTTTTTTAGCATATACATCATTAATCCATACTACATCAGGAAACCAACTTGCTCCTTTAATATTTCTAAAAGGAAATCTTGCAAAAACAGGTCTTGATATTAAAATACATCCTAATCCTACTGATAATGTTTTTACAGGTTTGCCTGTTATCATAAAATTATTATAACCACCATATATTGCAACCCTATATTCATCTAAATCTGAAGATATTCTGTTTAGCATTGGAACTCTTGCTTCATTATCACTTAGTTGGTATAATGCCCCAATTACAGGTTTATTTTCAACCATTAATTTTTCTATTATATCAATGGGTGGAAAAACATCAGTTTCAAGATGAAGAATATAATCATAATTATTACGCATTGCATATTGCCTACATAACTCGTGACTTGTGGCTACTCTTGATAAAACTGACTCTTTATTTTCATCGTTAGTAATATTAATAGATTTAAAACCTATACTATTTATATACTTTGAAAAATCCTTAGTTAAAGAATTATCAGCAAGAAATACATCGTATTCAGGATAAGTAAAGTTTTTAACATTCTCTGCCCAATCATCAAAACAATATTTTTTAACATCTGATTGGGGTGCACAGACTAAAACCCTTTTCCTTCTATACTTCATTTAATCTATAATTTCCTTTTGAACCTTCCATCTGAACCTCTATCCACATTGCTATTTCTAACAGGATGTAAGTTCATTTGTGCTCTTTTTATGGTATCTATTCTTTTATCTTTTGTCAACCCATCGGTAACTTTATTTTTACACTTAGCTTTATGTTCACAATAATAATATATAGATAATATAAAAAGAACAAGAACTACTAAAAAAACAAATGATTTCATAATTGATTTTTTTGGTTAATACTCGTTTTAATTATTTTATTTTTCTTCTGTTTCCATAGCATCTGACATATCAAATCCTTTATTTAAATCTACTTCTTCTACTTCAATTATGGTTGTTTTACTTTCCTCTTCAGTTGGTGCTAACTTCATTTTCTTTTTTGGTCTACCTCTTCTTTTTTTAACAGGGCTGACTGATATTTCATCCTCCATCTCATCGTGCATAGTTTGAGGTGATTCTGAAATCATTTCTTCTTCAACTGTTTGTTCAGGAGTTGGTGGAGGTGGTGTAGGTTTTGGCTCACCTGTTGGTTCTTTAGGTGGTTCTGATTGTGGGGGTGGAGATGATGGAGGAGGAGGAGGTGGAGGAGCATTATCATTAAACTGAGGATTAACTTGTTGCCCATACATTTCTGTCATAGTTTTTAATGCAGATGTTAAAGACTTTTTAAATGCATATAACTGAACACCTTTTGTCATTATATCTTTACCAAATGCCAACATTAAAAATTGCTCATCTGTTAATCCATATCCTCTTGATGCAAAAACCCTAATCATAACAGGTCTTACTTTATCTACAAATTCATCTTCTACTACAAGAACTTCTGTTACCTGCCTATTAAATTCTCCTATAAACTCTTGTACTGATATTGTTTGAGTTTGAGAAATTGGAATTCTCATATCAGGATTTATCTCACCTTTAATTGCTTTTTTAACTATTTCCTCTTCACTTAAAGTAAAATATTTCTGACCAAAAGTGTGCATCGCTTTATATCCATCTAAAAATGTATCTACCATTAAACTTGCACTATCATCAGCATCACTTTTGCTATAATCTTGTAAATCACTATTTACAAATGGGTCATCACTTCCGAATCCTTTTTTTGGCTTTGATGGTTTAGATTTTGGTTTTTCTTCTTCAAAATCTTCATCTTCTAACTCATCTAAATTTGGTTGTAAATATTGAGGTTCAGGTATGCTTTGAATAGAATTGGGGTCGTATGATACTTTAGGCTTTGTGTAATCTCTTTGTATTACAGGCTCATCAAATGGATTAAAATTCTCAGGTGTGCTTAATTCAGAGTAATCAGGTGTATTTTCTTCAGACATATTATTTATTATTTTCAACAAAATTATGTATTTCGTTGTTTAAATTATTTAATTTTTTAAGTTGTTTTTTTTCTTCAGAAAATTTGGAATTTAAATTTTCCATATAATTAATATCTCTACTAACGGTTGCTTTATTTAATTTGAGATTTTGAGATATTTGTGCTTGTGACCACTTTAAGTGACATCTTATTAAAAATACTAACATTGCCCTTGCTTTGGTTCTTACTCCAAATTTTCTGCTTTTACCTATAAAGAGTTCGCTTTCAGAAATAGAAAAGTTTTTGCATACAGATTGAATAATAAATGCTAAGAGATAATCTTTATTTTCATATCCTTCGGTAAGTCCTTTATCAATAATTTTTTTTGCTTTTTCTATTCCTTTTTCTTCCACAAGTTTCATTAATTTTTTAATGAGTTCAAAAGAATTGGTGTGTTTCACGAACAGAAAATTTTATTTTATTAAATAAGTTCTAATTTAAACAAAAATAGAAAAAAATATTATAATTACAACTTATTTACTTGTAAAATTAATTTTGGCTCTCCTTCTTGATAAAAATAATGTATTTGTTGTATGATTTTAACATTATCATCTTCTATTTTCTCCATTCTTTTTAATAAATCTAATAATACTTTTTGCCAAAAAAATGCTTTATTATCTAAATCAAAATAATTTTTTTTATCGTGCTGATAACCAATAGATATACTTAAATTTTTCCCAAGTTTAGGGCAATCTTCTAAATAAGGTCTTAGAAATTGTTTAGCTTTATCTACTACTTGCTTTCGTACTTGGTAATGTACTGTGCTATAAAATAAATTTGCAGTTAAGTAATAAGTTGATTTTTTATTTTTACCTAATATTACTTTTTCTATTGGAAAAGGTATTTGTTTTTTATAAAGCATAAAAAAAGTCAGGCATCCAAGCCTGACCGAATTCTAAGGAATAAACAATTTGTAAACTAAGTTGTTTAAAGCACAAATATAAAAAAAAATATTAATACAAAACATAAATTATAAAAAATTTAATCCCCGTTCATTAATTTCTTTTATTGCCTCAAAATGTGCAAAAGCAATTTTATCACTTCCTTCTATACTCATTAGTATTTCAGCTTCTTTTAAATTAGTCATAAAACCACATTCTGTCAAGACTGAAGGCATAGATGTATATTTTAAAACATAAAAATTTGCACTTTTAACTCCTCTATTTTTCCATTCCATTTCTTCAACTAAATTGTCTTGAAAAACTCCTGCAATTCTAAAACCCTTGTCAGATTTTGGATAATGAAAAGTTTCTAAACCATTAGCATTATTCCATTCTTTTTTATAAGCATTATGATGGATTGATAAATAAATGCAATTTGGTGTATTATCAGATATATTATTGGCTTTATTAACTCTATCACTTAAAGGAACATCTTGCCATTCATCAGAAATAATAGTATATTTAATATTGTATTTGTCTAACAACTTAGTTAAACTTTTTAAAACTATTCTATTTTTTACTCCTTCGTATAAAACATCTCCACTATATTTGCTTGAAAAAGGAAAATTAGGACTTCTTTTTCCTCTTGTAACATATTGTCCTGTTTCAGGATGCAAACCTCCGTGACCTGCATCTAACAACCAATGAAATTTTTTAGCCATTTTCTTAGGTTTTAGGACCAAACGGCATATTGCCTTCAGGTGCTTTAGGTAGTCCACCAAATACTTCATTTTCATCAACTATTGTAGGGGGGGTCGGATTAAAATTAGGTTTTTTACCCCCTGCCTGATTTTGCATATAATTTTTAATAGGACTTGCACTTACTCCTTCTGCTATTTTATTTGCATTAAAATATTTAGCTTTAAAATTTTCATCTAAAATTATACCATCTGAAAGTTGTTTACCAAATATTTCATCTGAAGGAAAATGAACTCCCAATATTATTCTTGATTTAGAACATTTGTCAGCAAATTTCATTAACATATCTTGTTGGTCAGGATAACGAAAACTCAATATTTCAGCAAATACTCTACTTTGAACAGTATGACCTGAAGGATATGATGGTGATTGTGCCGAAACCGTAGGCATTGGATTTAGAGGATAAGATAAAATGTTAGCTAACTGATAAGGTCTTACTCTATTATAATAATATTTTAGCTTCATTATAATAGGGTTAATATCTTTATATAATTCTTCTATAAATTTACTTGGATTACTAACACCACATTTCTCAGCAGTTTCTATTAACATACCTGATAAATCTTCATCAAACTTTACACTTAACTCAACTACTTTATCGTGTTGTAGTTTTTTCATCTCTTCTCTTATCAAACCTAACTCTTTTTGAGCATATTGACCATCATTATTAGGATATGGTTTCTGCATATAATGATTAGCAATATAATCATAAGAACCTTCCTCCCTTATAAGTATGTCTTGTGCGGCATTTGGATTGCCATAAGTTAATTCGTTTATAGCTACTAAACCAAATTTAGTTTTAGGAGAATTAGGATTTATTGCCATAGGTTTTTGATAAGTTTTATTTCTCTTTCTTGTTCTTGCCATAAATTAATTAAAAAAAGTAATCAAATAAACCCTTATTTTCATCTTTTTGTTTTGCAATTTCTTCTTCTTTTTTCTTAGCTTCTAATTCAGCAACTTTTTTTGCATCTTCTTCTTCTTGTCGTTTCTTTAATTCTAAAGCCTCTTCTTGCATTTTCTTCTTATTAACCTCTTCTTCTTGGGCTTTTTGATAAGTTGTATTCATATCTTCATATATTTGAACACATACTGATTTTGAAAATCTATTTAATTTATTTATGTCTGTTTCTGTCATTTCATATTCTTCTCCCTTTTTTTCGGCTCTCGTTTCTTTTATAGCTACTCCTCTGAGCATATGGTTAAAGTCTTTTAAATAATTTTGTGCCTCTTGACTGAGGTCACTTTTTTGTAGATTATTTTTTTCCATTAAAACTTGGTGTGGGTACATAATGTAAAGTTTAGTTAATATTTAATTTTGTGAGCCGGGTCTTAATCTTCCCGTGTCAATATCTTCTCTTAATTCATTTAATCTTCTTACTAAATCTCTTAATAATGAATCTGCATCTTTTTTAAATGGTATCATTTGGATGCAATTTTCTACTATCTTTTCTATATTAAAAGCAATAACTTTTTGCTCTTTTTTTGTTATTTTTTGTCCTGCTTCTGATTTGTTTTCAATCGTTTCTGCTTCGTTTTCTAATGATGCACTTGGCTTTAAACTACCATCTGCTACTGCTTTTCCTGATTTAATGTTTTTTTTTGTGTTAGCTTCTGATTTTTTATATTTAACTCTCATATCCTCTAACATAGCATCACATTGCTCTTTAGTCAATGAGCCTGAAACTGCCTTTTTAACTTTTGGCTTTGCAGGAGTTTGCATAGCTTTTAACTTGTCTTTTAAATCTTTAACATTTGCTTCAAGTTTTTTCACTACTGTATCTTTACCTGCTGACTTAAACTTTGCTAACATTTTTTCTTGAGCAGTTATTTTCTTTTTAATTTCTTCTATTTTATCAGCCATTTTGCTTTTGTTTTAGTTTACAAATATATTATTTTTTAAAATAAATTAACACATTTAGTGTCTAATTTATGAAATTCTACTATTTTATGAGTATATTATCAATTAATTTTTGTATTGAATCATATCTTACAGTATTCATAATTCTATCATCTTTTCCTATACTATTATCAAGTAAATTTTTGCTTATTTTTAATTGATTATATAAATATTCTAATTTTAATTTACCAATTTTTTCTAAATCTTTTAATGGCTTTTCAATAGCACCAACTGTTACTAAATTTGATATTTTTGTATCGGTTTTGCCACCTTTTTTAAATATTCTATTCATTTCTTTATCAAAATCTTTTCTTTCTTCCTTATTAAATGCTTCATCTGATACTTCAGACCAATCTTCTTTTGTATTAATAGGTCTAAACAATAATTGACCATCTTCTTTTTTATATTCTGAACCATATTTTTCAGATTTTTTTACTTCCCCACCTTTTGCATAAGATTTTTCACTAACAAATTCAATTACTCTTTTAGAAAATGATTGAGGAAAATTTAATTCTTTGAGAGCATTTACACTTTCACTTTTACTTTGTGCAGATATTTTTTTTCCACTCCCACTACTTGTTGATGGGTAACCATCTAAACTATATCCATAATCTGTTATTTCTTGTAAATTACCTTTTTTATCAAAAACCAATTTGTATTCGGAAATTCTACTTCCATAACTACTTCTTACATTTAATTGTATTCTATCTTTATCATCATCAGTAAACTCTTTTGAGCCAATTACTACACCAAAACTTTCTCCCGTTTTGTTATTTCTTCCCTTTATAGCACCACCTTTTGCATAATTAACTTTTTCTTTAGCCATCATTTTTTGAATCATTTTGAGTTTTTCTTTATCATCTTGTGTCAAACTATCGTATTGACTTCTCATATATTCTCTTTCTTGTGCTCTATCAAATTCTTTATCTTTATCTCTTCTTGAATCCATAATTCCACCTTTTTCCATAGATAATTCTTTTTTGTCAACCTTAGATGCTTTTCCTCCCATTACTGCACTATAAACCCTTGCCTGAGCCCATTGTTCTTTTGACTTAACATTTGGTCTAACACTTGATGGATTGGTTTTATAAGCACCTATGCCTTTATTATATATTTGTTGTATTCCTTTTTTAGATACCCCTGTATCTTCTGCAATGTCTGATAAAGAATTTGATGCATCTAATTCGTTACCATATTTTTTATTATATTTTTCTTTCCAAGTTTTTGCTTTTTTGGTCTTGCCACCTTTTTTATATTTAAAACCTTTTTCATATTCAGCATTTTCTAATTCTTCATCTAAAATTTCAGGATTATCACAATGAAAATTAATATGGTCAGCATATTCATCTAATGTTACCTTACCATCATCATCTAAATCAAAATGGTCGTGTAATTCATCTTTTGTAATATTATTAGGATTTTTAGGAAATTCATCTTCTTTTTTAAGATTGTAATCCCTTATTGCAAGAATTTTTCTAAATTTTTCTTTTTTCATTTATTTAGTCTTTAGCTTTTCTAATTCTTTTTTTAATTCTTTTTTAATATCATCATCTTTTTCTTCGGAAATCATATCTTTTAACATCTGTATATCATCTTCTTTGTCATTATGTATTTTTCCTCCGTGTTCAAATTCTTCTTTTCTCATATCTATTTTTTCTTTTATAACCATTGGAGCATTATCATATTTTATTTTTTTACCCCAATGACTTATGTCTGATGGATAATCTCTTCTATCTCCAATATAAGTATTAATACTTGTATTAGGCATAGAAAATGAATTCATATCATATACATCTCCACTCATAACAATTGTATAATTATCATCTGCACCTTCATAAATAGAAACTTCATCCATATTTAATACTCCACCATCGGCAAGTAATTCTGCCCCACTATTATCAGTAGTTATAATAGCATTACCTACTTCTTTTCCTGATGTTTCTCTAATTTTATTTTTAAGTTCTTCTAACTCTTCATCAGACAATTCAAATTTATTTACATTTCTATTTGAAACATCTAAAGCAAATGCCCAACTATTATTTCCTGTTTTGCTTAAAATACCCTTACCTGTTGTTGCATCTATTTCGCCCCACTTCTTATCACTTTGTATTCTAATGATATTAGTTTTTCCTGTTATTGGATATACTATAAAGTCTTGAGGCTTTCTCATACCTTTAACTTTTAAGTCAAATGAAAGAGTTCCCATAAAGTTTTTATGATAGTTTGTTATAGGTGATGCAGTTTCTCCCCCTTTTGCATAAGGTACTGCTTTAGTTTTTCCTGCTCTTGCGAACTCTAAATCTTCTTCATCTTCCACCACACTTATATCTCCTGTATCTCCAAAATAAACATAGTCATTGATATTTATTTCTTCATCTTCTCTTAATTCATATTTATCTCCAAAACTATCAGTTATAACTTCGCCACCATCTGCCATACTTGGGGGCTTTACTTTAGTTAGTCTTTTTATTTCTAAAGCATCCCCAATACCATCAACATATACTCTATCGTTGTGCATATGATGTTTTGAATTTACTTTTCCTATATGCTTCATTCCATATCCTGCATCTACCGAAACATAATCGCCAACTTTAATTTCACCACCTTTTTCAAGAAAATCAGGATTAACATATTCTTTAGCCACCATCATCTTTACGGGTATTTCTCTAAAGTTTAAATTATCTCCCTTTTCATTATATTCATTGCTATCTAAAAATTTATCCATACTGCTCCAAACTAATCCTTGAGTTTCTGCCTCATCCATAAACTCATCATCGCTTAATTCATCAGCATATCTTTTAAATTGATTGTAAGTGAAAAAACCTTCATCTTGATACATATCTGCCCTCATATCAATAGCATAAACTCTTTCTTCAATCTCACCACCTTTTGCAAATGGTAGGTCAATATAATCTGACATATCCTCATCATAATTATCAAAAACCTCTTTCATTTCAGAAAAAGCAATTTTTGGTCTTTCTCCATACGCAACTAATTTATCATATAGTGCATAGTAAAAATCGCTTTCGCCTTGCTCTTTTTTTACATTAGCAATAATATCATAATTACTTTCTTCTGTAATCATACCACCTTTTGCTAAAACGGGCAAAACACTTGTGTCTTTTATTTCATACTCATAAGGTAAACGGGTTTTTTGAAAATCATTCATCATAATACCTTTTGGGTTTCCTAAAACAACATCCCCTTTAATATCTACCACCTCTATTTCAGTTCCCTTATCCCCCATATATCCATAATTACTTAATAAATAACGAGTTTGATATTTTTCAGTTTCACCACCTTTTGCATATTTAGAGAATGAATTAGCATCTATATATTCTTGTATTTCACCCCTATACTTTATAGCTATTGGATTTGTATTTATGTCTTTTCTTGTATCGCCAACAATAATACTTTTAGGAATACCAAACGCACCCATTTCAATTTCATATCTACCATCAGGAGTTACTAAATCAAAGTTTTTACTATTTGCTAATTTCCTAAATTCTACCTCTCCACCTTTTGCAAATTGAGTATAAAAACCTTTACCCATAGGTTTAGGACTATATCCTATCCCTTCACTTTGCATATAATCTTTCATTTTTTTTGATGTTTCTTTATCGTATGGGTCTACTTCTACTCTGTAATTTCCTTTAGCAGTTTTCATTGGTTCAGATATATAAGCATCACTTCTTTTGAATTTATCAAAAAACTTATTAAATCCTGTCATTCCACCTTTTGCATAAGGTTTGTTAAATTCGTATGTTCCCTCTTTTTTATCTTTCTTTACATTAGCCATAGCAAGTTCAAATGCTTTTTTATATTCTCCATCTAACTTACTATTATCTCTATCTTCATATCTATTTGGGTTATTATATACATCATAATAAAAGTTGATAATTTTTTTACCTTTTAATTTACCACCTTTTGCATATTTTTTATCTGTTAAGTTTTTTCCTATTTGAGATATTGCTTTATCTATTGGGTCTGTAACTTTTTTAACTGATTTAGGGTTTTTAGCACCATAATAAGCACCAATACCTGCTGATGCTAAATAACCACCTAATGCAAATTTAACATCTTCAAAATCATCTGAAACGGCAAAAATAGTTACTTTACCTCTTTCGTTATCCGAATAATCTATATCCTCTAAATTTTCTCCATACTTATTTTTAATATCCTCTACAATTTCTTTAGCTAAATTCATAGCTTTTTCAGAACCTAATCTTCTTTGCTGACCTGACATTGTTTCTTTACCATATGCTACTTGCACTCCTGATGGTGTAGGATAATCAATATATACATTTAAAAAGTTAGGTGATATTTTATCTTTCACATATCTTGGAACAAAATATTTTTTGGTCATTCCACCATCTGCATAAAATAAATAATCAGGAATAGGGGGAAACGGAACATCATCTTCTAATGGTTCTTCTATTTTTTCTATTTGTTCTATTTGTTCTATTTCTTCTATTTCTTCCACAGGTTCGCTTGAAACACTATCAGTTATCATAGAATTTATAAAATCAATTTTTTCTTGATTGTCATCATATTCTTTTTTAATATCAATATCTGAAATTTCATCTTTAAGAAATTCTTGCTCTTCCATTAAATCTGCTAATTCTGATTTTAACTCTTCTTGTGATTTTCCTTTATATTGTTCCATTATTTTTTATTTTAGTGCTTCTAATTTTTCTTTTATTTGATTTATTTCTTCTATTATTTCATCATCTTGCTCAAGTTCTTGTAATAAAAGTAATTCTTCGTTTAAATCTCTTATCATTATAGTTTTTTCATCTTCCACTTCAATAATTGGACTTTCAGGATTATCTAAATCTATAATTATATC
>Ga0233415_10000566_pt1 | contig 17181 bp, 18 predicted proteins | sample Na_anoxic_12_MG_FD_188631 | JGI IMG/M metagenome (GOLD analysis project Ga0233415, IMG submission 188631) | Seawater microbial communities from Saanich Inlet, British Columbia, Canada - Na_anoxic_12_MG | ecosystem: Environmental > Aquatic > Marine > Inlet | place: Canada: British Columbia... | reverse complement strand
CTTAACTGGCAAAAGAATTAATAAAAGAAAAAAAAACAAAAAACAAAAAAAAATATAATAAAATTCCTTATATAATTGATGCTGTCTCAAAACACTATAGCATCTCGTCAAGGGAAATGGTTTCTAAAAAAAGAAATAAAGAAATCGCCTTTCCAAGGCAGGTAGCTATGTTCCTTTGCAGAAAATACACTTCTTATTCACTTCCCCAGATTGGGAGGGAATTCGGAGGAAGAGATCACACCACTGTAATTCATTCGGTAGATAAAATAAGGGTTCTTCTAAAGAGCAATTTTTCGTTAAATTCCGATATTGAGACTATAACCCGGCGCTTCGAACAATAATCCGGTCATTAAAAAGATAAAAACTAAAAACTTTTATCTTTTTTTATGTCTAAATTTAAAACATAATTTATCATTCACTATAAATTATGCATTTTAGTTAGAAGTTTAAACTTTTGTAGAATTTATTTGACAAAATGTAAAATATATATTACATTTAAGTGGGGTATTTTCTATGAGTAAAAAAATGATGCAATCTTTATTACATATGATTTTATGGTCGCTTGTAGCTCTAATCTTCACTATTGTATTTTTTTCAAGGGGGACAATAGAAAATTGGGGAGATAATATAAATAAGACAATTATGGTAGCTGCACTCTTTATATTTGGCTTCGGCGGCGATTTTATTTTAAGGCTTATTTTTAAGAATAAAAAAAACAAAATCATAAAAGACGAACGAGATGATTACATTTCTATGAAATCTATGGCAATAAGTGGTATTTCAACCTTTATTTATATTTTTATAGTAGCAATTTCGTTATATACTAAATATGAAAACTCCGGTTATGTTCCGGTAGCCTGGGTTTGGTTTATAGCTTACAGTCTTGTTATGGTAGCAAATATTACAGGTTCACTGTCATCTTCAGTATACTATTGGAAAAGCGAAATGGAATGAATGAAGAAAAAATAAAAAATAATATACGATTAATTCGCCGAGGTAAGGCCGATATAACCCAAGATGAGCTTGCCCATCTTGTTGGCTGTACCCGTCAGACAATAGTTGCCCTGGAAAAGGAGAGATATAATCCATCCCTAGCGCTTGCACTTAAAATTGCCCTTGTTCTGGGTGTCAGTGTTGATGAATTATTCATTCTTGAACAAGTAAATGAAGATTGACTTTTCAACAGAAAACTGTGTATATGTGAATAATAAAAAGTGGAAAAACCATCATTTTTAATGATATAATTTATTCAATGAAAAGCCCTTGTTTTTTATACAGCTTTATCAACATGGGTAAACAAGCTTATAATAGTTATCCGTGCAGGTTTTCAACAGTTTAAACAGCACCTATTACTACTACTAAACAAAATATTATATATAAAAGAAGGAAATAAAAATGAATTTTAATTGTACAAAGTCAGATCTCCTGGAAGCCGTATCTGCAGTTCAAAGAGCTGTATCAAATAAAAATATATTTACTGTTCTTGAAGGAATACTTATAACAGCAGCAGATAATAATGTTATTCTTCGTGGCAACGATATGGAAAAAGGTATTGAATATACAATTGACGGGAATGTAGATGAAAAAGGTTCCGTTATTGTAAATTCAAGAATTTTCGGTGATATAGCAAGAAAAATGCCTTCAGGCAGTATATTGATAAATGTAGATGAAAATTATAATGTACAAGTAGACTGTGGAAATATTCATATGGATATAAAAGGAATGGATCCTGAAGGTTTTCCGGAAATACCGGAGGTTAATAAAGAGAATTCAATAGAAATTGACCAGGAATTTTTCAAAGAAATGATAAGACAGGTTATTTTTAGCGTAGGCAATGATGATAGTAAGCCTATTTTTAAAGGAGCTCTTATAGAAAGCCAGGAAAATTCGCTTAATATGGTGTCCCTTGACGGATATAGAATGTCAATAAGGCGTGAAAGTCTTCTTGGAACAAAAGAAGGAATGAATGTGGTTGTTCCGGGAAAAGCGCTGGCAGAAGTTATGAGACTTTTAAAAAGCGATGATGAAAGCGTTCATATATATTATGAGAACAGCCAGATTCTTTTTGATATGGGAAATTGTAAACTTGTTTCAAACCTTCTTCAGGGAGAATATCTTAATTACAGGAGTATCTATCAGTCGCAAAAATTTAATACTGAAATTGTAGTTGATAAAGACATCATTCTTGAAAGCGTTGATAGATCAATGCTAGTTATAACAGAAGACAGAAAAAGCCCTATAATGATAAATATCAACGACGAGGGAATGACTATAAATTCAAAAACGGAACTTGGCGCTGTAACAGAAAAGATTTCAATTGAAAAAACAGGCCACGACCTGGATATATCCTTTAATCCAAAGTTCTTAATAGATGTATTTAAGACAATTAATGATGAAAAGATAAAAATTTCATTTGCAGGCGAAAATATTTGTATAATTGAACCGGTTAATGGAGAAGATTTCCTTTATGTTGTACTTCCGGTAAGAACAGGCTGATGAAAAAAATAAAAATTAAAACAGAATATATAAAACTGGACCAGTTTCTTAAATTCGCCGGAGTTGTAAGTAACGGCGGCGAGGCTAAAATGTTAATTGTGGACGGAAATGCAAAAGTAAACGGTGAGATTGAACTGAGAAGGGGACGCAAACTCAGGATTAATGATGTTGTTGAATTTAAAGACAATGAGTTTGTGATTGTATAGGCTGCCTATTGTACATATCTAGAATTTATCTGAAAAACTTTAGAAATTATGAAGAAGAGTCTGTTTCACTTAGTGAAAAAGTAAATATAGTATACGGAAAAAACGCCCAGGGAAAAACCAATCTCCTTGAATCTATTTTCCTGTGTTCAACCGGAAGATCACACAGGACGGCAAAAGATTATGAATTAATTAGGGAAGGCCAGCATTCCTATTCGGTAAAAATAGAAGGTGTCCGCGATGATATTCCATTTAGTATAAGTATTTATTTCGAAAAGGACGGAAGAAAGAATATAAAAATAAACAATCTAAAAGTTAAAAAACTAGGTGAACTTATGGGTGTTTTGAATACAGTTATTTTTTCACCCGAAGACCTGCAGATAATAAAAAGGGGCCCCGGGGAAAGAAGGCGTTTCCTTGATATTTTAATAAGTCAAACCCATCCGGCATATTTTTATAAATTGCAAACATATATGAGAATCATAAAACAAAAAAACGCTTTACTTAGAAAATATGAAATTAAAGGTACTAAAGAGGATCTTTTAGATGTTTTTAATATAAAACAAGCTGAAGCAGGAGCAGAAATAGTAGAGGAACGCGAAAAATTCATAAGCGATATAAAGGAAAAATTAAAAGAGAACCATGCAAAACTTACTAAAAGTAAAGAAAAAATAAAAATAAAATATATAGCGTCTGCAGGGAAGAAAAGCAGCAATACAGAAGAGTTTTTAAATTTTCTTAACAATAACAAGAAAAAGGAAATTAGAAACGGTGCCTGTATGTACGGACCCCATAGGGACGATCTTGAGTTTTATATAAACGGAAGCGATTTAAAGGCATATGGTTCGCAGGGCCAGCAAAGGACGGCTGTCTTATCCTTAAAACTTACTGAAATTGATATTATTAGCGAAATGACCGGGTTTTCACCGGTGCTCCTTTTAGATGACGTAATGAGCGAACTGGATATTTCAAGAAAAAGATATCTTTTGGAAAACATTAAAACAAGGCAGACAATCATAACCGGAACTGAAAAAAGAACATACGCAGCATTTGAAAAAAGATCATCATTTTATAATGTTATTGATGGAACAATAGAAAAAAAGTAGGAGTATATGGAAGGTATTAATAAAGCGGTCTCTGAAATAAAATTGCCTGAATCGGTTAAAATACTTAGAAATAACTATAAAATTACCCCTGGAGCGAGAATTTACCGTAAAGAATGGGGTTATTATTCACTAGAACGCTGGATAAAAGAGGGTTATATCCCAAAAGGAACAACCAACACTAGCGTAAAAGATATTTTTTACAGTAAAGGGCTTTTTGATGGGTTTGCACGCCACCGCTTGACTGATTTAGGGGGAATAGAGGCTCCTTTTATACCGTTTTTTGAGGTTAAGGTTTTAGAAGACAGGGGAGACTACGAGCTTGTACAAGATATTGCAGGCAGGAAAGTTCTGTATTTCAAAGACCGCCGGGACGGTTTTATGCCGGAATATGAAGACCATCCGGTAAAGGACAGTAAATCATGGGAAAATCAGTGTAAATGGAGAATGGTACCGAAAGATCAAAGAAGATTTGAGGGGATTGAAAAATCTAAGAACGAAATAATAGAAATGCAAAAGAAAGGGATTGTTATTGCCCAGATTGCAGTGGGCGGGTACATGTATCTTAGAAGCTTGATAGGACCGCTTGAGCTTTTATATATGTTTTACGATAATCCCGGCTTGATTCATGAATGTATGAAATCTTGGTTTGAAGTTGCGGATGCAACAATCGAATATAAACAGAAATACTACAATATAGATGAATTTATGCTCCTTGAAGACATTTGTTATAATAAAGATTCATTGATATCGCCAAACATGATACGCGAATTTCTATTTCCTTATTATAAGCAGTTGATTGAAAATATAAAAAAACGACAAATTGATAAAAACCGACACCTATACGTGCAGTTAGATACAGACGGACATGCTCCTGCGGTAATCCCTTTGTATAAAGAAATTGGAATGGATGTAATGTCGCCATTTGAAGTTGCTGCTGATTGCGACGTGGTAGAAATAGGAAAGAAATACCCATGGCTGGTCATAGAGGGTGGAATTGATAAAAGAATAATAGCAAAAGGGAAACCGCATATAGACAAGCACCTTGAAGTTATAATGCCGGCAATGAGAAAAAGGGGAGGATACATCCCCACCTGCGATCATGGTGTCCCTCAGGAGGTGTCGTTTGAGGACTATCTTTACTTCCGTGAGAAGCTGTCGGAATATTGCCTTTAAGCCCTGAAAATTATATAATATAGTTTAGTAAGGAGATAGGCATGTACCTGCATATTGGCGGCGATCATGTGATTGACCGCAGAGATATAATTGGTGTATTTGATATAGAAAATTCCACGGTATCAAACATAACCAGGGAATATTTAAGAAAAAGTGAAAAGAAAGGGCGCGTTATTACCATTGTAAATGACATGCCTAAATCTTTTATTGTTATTAATAAAGAAAATGACATATATGTATACCTTTCTTCATTGGCTCCGGCTACGCTAAAGAAGCGTTTTGACGGCAGTGAGAGGGAATACGGCATATAATCGGAGGGAAAAATGGTAGATAGAAAACACACGGACTATAACGAGAGCGATATAAAGGTCCTTGAAGGTCTGGAGGCGGTCAGGAAGCGTCCTGGAATGTATATAGGTTCAACGTCTTTAAGGGGGCTTCACCACCTAATCTACGAGATAGTAGCGAACAGTGTGGATGAGGCTCTGGCGGGGCGATGCGATAAAATCGAGATTTACGTTGATAAAGGCAATATTGTAACGGTTATAGATAACGGAAGCGGAATTCCGGTAGGCATACACCCGGATAAAGGAATCCCAACAGTAGAAGTTGTTCACACGGTATTGCATGCCGGCGGAAAATTCGGTGGAAAAGCTTACGGTATCTCCGGAGGCCTTCACGGCGTGGGAGCATCTGTTGTTAATGCTCTTTCAGAATTCATGGAAGTTGAAGTCAGAAGGGATGGGAAAATATTTAAGCAGCGCTATGAAAAAGGCATTACGGTTTCACCGCTGGAAGTAATTGGGGAGAGCAATGAAACCGGAACCCTTACAAGGTTCCGCCCTGATAGTGAAATATTCGATGCCATTGATTTTGACTACGATATCATGCTTTCACGTTACAGGGAAATGGCTTTTCTAAATAAAGGTGTATATATTAAGCTAATTGACCGAAGAGATGAAGAGATAACAGAAAACGAGCTTTGTTATGAAGGTGGAATAAACTCATTTGTTCAGTACCTGGATAGGCATAAGGAGCCGCTTGTTAAGGATCCTATATATATTTTTAAAGAAAAAGACAATTCAAGCGTTGAAATTTCCATGCAATATAATAATTCATATTCAGAGACACTTTTCAGTTACGCAAACAACATTGCGACAATAGAAGGCGGGATGCATGTTACGGGTTTTAAGTCGGCGCTTACAAAAGTTGTCAATGATTATGCCAGAAAAGTCGGTTCTCTTAAAGAAAATGACAAAAATTTACAGGGGGACGATGCTCGCGAAGGATTGACCACTGTACTAAGCGTCAAATTACCGGAACCGCAGTTTGAAGGACAAACTAAGTCAAAACTTGGGAACAGCTATATAAGAACACTAGTAGAACAGACAATGAACGAGAAACTGGCAATATATTTTGAAGAAAACCCACAGGAAGCTAAAATTATCATGGATAAATGCATAGGAGCGGCAAGGGCAAGGGCTGCGGCAAGGAAGGCCAGGGATCTTACAAGAAGGAAGAATGTCCTTGAAAGCAACTCTTTGCCGGGAAAACTAGCAGATTGCTCAGAAAAAGACCCGTCTATGTGTGAAATATTCATAGTAGAAGGGGATTCGGCCGGAGGAAGCGCAAAACAAGGAAGGGAAAGGAAGTTCCAGGCAATTTTACCTCTGTGGGGGAAAATGCTTAATGTAGAAAAAGCCCGAATTGATAAAGTATATGGAAACGAAAAGCTTCAGCCGTTAATAACTGCTCTAGGTACAAGTATTGGAGAAGACTTTAACATTGAAAAATTGCGTTATCATAAAGTCATATTGATGGCAGACGCCGATGTAGACGGATCTCACATAAGAATGCTGCTTCTTACCTTCTTATACAGACATATGAGGCCGCTCTTGGAAAATGGTCACATTTTCATTGCACAACCGCCATTATTTAAAATTGAGCAAGGCAAAGAAGAATTCTATGCATATAACGAAAAAGAAATGGATAAAGGGATAGCTGAACGCGAGTGGGACAAGAAAAAGTGTAATATTCAGAGATATAAGGGCCTTGGTGAGATGAGTGCGATCCAGTTATGGGAAACTACTATGAATCCGGATACAAGAATGATTCTCCAGGTAAGCATTGATGATGCAATGGGTGCAGAAAATACAATTGTAGACCTGATGGGTAACGATGTTGCCCCAAGAAAACAATTTATTAACAAACATGCAAAGGATGTAAGGCTTGATCAATTAGATATTTAAGCACAAAAAACAACAAATATTTCGAAAAAAGGGCGGTTTTATCAAAAACCGTCTTTTTGTTTCACGTGAAACAAAAAGGTGAAAAAATGAAAATGTTTCATGTGAAACATCAAAAATAGCACTATTATGGTATAATTATGAGGTACAAATGGCATATTTTGCTATAAGTACGGCTAATCTCCCAAATATTAGCACTACAAAGGAGGAGACGGGAATGGCGAAAATCATCGCACTGGCAAATCAGAAGGGTGGTGTAGGAAAAACCACTACCGCAGTTAATCTGAGCGCTTGTCTTGCATTTTTAGGAAAAAAAACACTTTTAGTGGACAATGATCCCCAAGGGAACTCCACCAGCGGGATTGGAGTTGACAAGGGAAAGGTCAAAAAATCAATTTATGATGTTTTAATAAGCGAAATTGATATAAAAGAAGTCATACGGGAGACTATGTTGGAAAACCTGTTTGTATGTCCTTCAAATATACAGCTTGCAGGGGCCGAAATTGAACTAGTAAACCAAATTATGAGAGAATCCCGCCTAAAATCATCACTAAATGCCATTAGAGATGAATATGAATACATTTTAGTGGATTGCCCACCGTCACTGGGGCTCTTAACACTGAATTCGTTAACAGCAGCAGATACAATTTTAGTTCCAATTCAATGTGAATACTATGCCTTAGAAGGTCTTGCACAACTTATGAACACTGTAAAACTGGTCAGAAAGCATTTAAATCCCTCTTTAGAGGTAGAAGGTGTTGTTTTAACGATGTTTGATTCAAGAACAAACCTTTCCCTTCAAGTTGTTGAAGATGTTCGCAGATATTTCAACGACAAGGTTTATGGAACGCTAATTCCAAGAAATGTGCGTTTAAGCGAAGCTCCGAGTTATGGGCTTCCTATAATTTTATATGACAAAACTTCAAAAGGCGCAGAAAGTTACTTGAGCTTGGCCAAAGAAGTTATAGCATGTACGAGGTGAAAATAATGAAGCATGGACTAGGAAAAGGCTTAGATGCCTTGTTCGATATGAACGAAGAAGAAAAAAATATATCAACAATAGATATAGACAGTCTATCCAGGGATCCGTCGCAGCCCAGAAAACACTTTGATAAAGATGAATTAGATGCGTTATCACAGTCAATTGTACAGAATGGTGTAATTCAACCGATTATTGTGCGTCAAACAACCCTTGGATATACAATTGTTGCCGGTGAAAGGCGTTTTAGGGCAGCAAAGCAGGCGGGATTAACAGAAATCCCTATAATTATCAAAGATTTAACAGATTTACAGGTGTTGGAGATTTCTTTAGTTGAAAATATACAAAGGGAAGACCTAAATGCAATTGAAGAAGCCAATGCATATAAGCGATTATCCGGTGAATTTGGTCTTACACAGGAAAAAATAGCCGAAAGCATAGGAAAAAGCCGCGTGGCAATTACAAATAAGCTCAGATTACTAGGCTTAAGTGACTATATTCAGAACTTATTGATTGATGGAAAGCTATCAGAGGGCCACGGAAGGGCGCTTTTAGCAATTTTAGATGAAGAAAAAAGAAAAGAAATTGCTGATGAGGTAGTTAAAAAGGGATTAAACGTACGCGAAGTAGAAAAATTGTGCAAAAAGAAGGCAAAAACACCTAAAGAGCCAGAGCCGGTTGAATATGAAGAGGAATTTCTCCGGGTTGAAAATGATTTAGCTAAAAAACTTGGTACAAAGGTAAATATTTCAAGAAGCATGGAAAAAGGAAAAATTACAATAGAATATTACTCTATGGACGGTTTAAACAGGATAATAGATATAATTAAGAAATAAGGAAATAGGGCTAAGGAGATGGATTATGAATGAAACAACACTTATATTGGTGTGTGTGGGCGCGGCTGCCGTAACAGGAATTATAACGGGAGCCATTACAGCTGCTGTTGTCGCGAAGAAGAAAACCTATAAAAAAATAAACAAAATCATTAAAAAAGCCGGAAAGATTAAAAATTATTCTGAAATAGGCGAATTAATTGCCAGCCAAGTAGAATTAAATGCACAACAGCATGATAAAATGGATAAGGGAATTGGTATTTTAAACTGGGAACGTCGAAAAAACATTAAAAAAATCGGTCATATCAGATATAATTCTAATCCGGACATTGGTGGTAACCTTAGTTTCTCACTTGTTATGCTAAACGAAGAAAATACAGGGGTAATACTTACAAACATTCGTATGATGGAAGGAAGCTCCCTTTATTTAAGAGAAGTAACCAATGGAGAGTGTGAAATTACCTTAACAGAAGAGGAAAAGGAGATATTGAAAACAACAGCAAACAAATAACAATAAATGTCATTATCAGAAAGCAAAAAACTAAGTGTTATGATATATTACAGCTTCATAACACTCGCTTTTTATTGATTGACACTGCTATGCAATTTTGTTATATTACTATATGCAACTTTGGAGAGATGGTCGAGTTGGTTTAAGGCACCAGTCTTGAAAACTGGCGTAGGGGTGACTCTACCCTGGGTTCGAATCCCAGTCTCTCCGCCAATGGAGAAGTACCCAAGTCGGCCGAAGGGGACGGTTTGCTAAATCGTTAGCAGGGGTAACTCTGGCGAGGGTTCGAATCCCTCCTTCTCCGCCAAAATGAAAAAGCTATCTATTTTATGGGTAGCTTTTCATTTGTGAGAGGAACATTGTATTATTTGAATTGGCTATAGCTGCCAGCCGGATTTCCGGCTTCGAATTCTTCTCTCGGTTGTTGACGTTATGTAGTTATAATAATGCATGTTATATAATACAATAAGAAATAAATAAATTACATTATGTAATATATTTATTACAATAAATAAGAAAATATTTGATACAAATGACATCATTCTTATTACAGCTGATTTTTCGATTTGATATGATGCTTTTCTTATTAATAAATGCAGGCTTATAATTACAGGCGGGAAATGATATACTATGCCCAACATAACAGGTAGCGAACCTGTTTTTTTATTTGTTTTAACAGTAAAGGGATTAGCCGTGGAAAGAGATCACAGAATTTCAGGAGCAATTGACAAGAATATGAAACTGACCCTTTATATATCGGTTATTTTCAGCTTGTTTTTTTCTTTACTTGTCCCAATACTAAATAACGGAAACGAATTTAGAATAATAGCAGCTATCGGACTGTCTGTTTTTGTTATTTTCCACGGAATACATAGATATGGGTGGCAGAAAATGAGTATCTTCATGGGTATCACTTTTATCATATCTCTGGCAACGGAAACACTGAGCATATCAACAGGGTTTCCCTTTGGAAACTATTATTACACAGAATTACTAGGGATTAAGGTCGGTACAGTGCCGTGGGGGATAATGCTTGCATACTTTTTTACCGGGTATCTTGCATGGACAATCGGCGGGGTATTCCTAAATGAAACCAGCGCTGGAATTAAAAAGAAAAACCTAATACTGGTTCCGGTGATTTCTGCATTTTTTATGGTTTTATGGAATCTAAGTTTTGACCCGGTTATGTCAACTATCGAGGGCAACTGGATCTGGGTTGCTGGCAGAGGTGTTATGGGCGTCCCTTTTACCAATTATTTTGGGTGGTTTTTAACGACCTATATTTCATATCAGATATTTGCACTAGTTCTTTATAACACAAAAAGCAACGAAGCAGTAACTCAAAAAAAATGGTACTGGATACTTGTTCCGGTTATGTTTATTATTCAGGGAATAGAGTATCTTATACATCCATTTTTAAGAAATGAGCATATGGAAATTTATAGAGCGGTATTTTTTATTACCTTTTTTGGAATTGTTTTTGTTTCGCTGCTGTGTATACTTTACATAATGAAAAAGGAAACCTAATTTGTACAGTAGCATTAGTAATTACATATATGCCTGCTAACTCGCTGAATTCTAAGTCTTTCTCGTTATCTAATAGCTTTTTGACCGTTTTGGCCAAAATAAAGAATCCAAATATACGGATTCTTATGTATTTTCTAAGCAGGGTAGGGAGATAGAAAAGGACTAGATGTCACGAACAAGAAAACAAATCCTACTTTTCAACAAAAATAGCAATTCCAAATTTGAACATAAATTAAAACCTACTAACACTTCTTAGTTTTTTATTTGCACAGCAGCATATTGTTGAAGGTTATCATTTGATACAGGCCAAAACGGTTTCTTCTATTGCCGCGTCAATTCCGCCCCTATTGTATTCAAGTTCATTTGATGATTCAGATGGGTCAAAATAAAACTCCCGGCACAGGATATCCTCGAATATGTATGATAGGTTAAGTCCAGATTCAATCCCATGCCTTTGTTCCTTATGCCTGAGTTGTTTTCCTTTGAGCGCGGTCAGATAACAAGGGGGAGAAAGGATTTTCTTGTGTTTTCCAAGCGTATCCATCATTAGTTTAAGCATCTGCCTCCAGCTGTAATTGACATCGCCGATCTGGTAACGTTTTCCGTTCCTTCCCTTTTCGGTTGCACCTGCCACTGCTTCTGCAACATGCTTAACCGATATCATTGAAGAGCCGCCTCGAGGATAAAAGACCAATATGTTCTTTATAAGCATATTGACAAGGATGTCTTTCCAAAGGGGAATCCTCCCTGGCATCGAGCCGAAAATATATGGAAGCTCAAGAACCATGACATCCATTTTGCCGCCGCCTTCGGCCATGACTCTTTTAGCCTGCTCAACACGGCATTTTATGTACGGGTGGTGGTCTGCCAATCCCCATTCGGGGTGAACCCGGTCGAAATATGCGAAATATGAGTTAAGGACAACGCATTTTTTCACACCCGCTGTTTTTGCAGCGCTGACTATCCTACCGCATGCTTCAACAAGATATTTGTAGAAGAAGTCGTAAGCAGGAGGAGGGGGTTTGGCTCTGTCGTCAGGCCCAAGAGCGTATACCAAGGCGTCTTGTCCTGAAAATAATTCAATAAGCTCTTCCTTCGACATGTTAAAAAGATTTCCATAAGAAATTTCTATTTCTTTTGGAAACCAATCACCGAGTTCTATATCCGGTAGTGAGATGGACGATACATCATGCCCGCGTTTGAGAAATTCAAGCGCGGAGTGATATCCGATTAATCCGGTGCCTCCTGCAATAAAAACTTTCATATTTATATATTCCCGAATACTTTATTATATTATCCGGATTGGACCATAAATTATTCCCAGTCGAGAATTACTTTTCCCGATTGCCCGCTTTTCATTACTTCAAAGCCTTCAAGATAGTCGGTATAGTGGAATTTATGGGTGATGACAGGAGAAATATCGAGACCAGACTGCACAAGAGAAGTCATAAGATACCAGGTTTCAAACATCTCACGGCCGTAAATCCCCTTTATTGTTAAACCGCTGAAAACAACTTTATTCCAGTCAATTTTAGTATCAGGACCATGAATGCCTAAGAGGGCAATTTTCCCACCATGAAACATGTTATCAAGCATATCTGAAAAAGCTCGACTGTTTCCGGACATTTCAAGGCCAACATCGAAGCCCTCTTTCATGCCAAGCTCTGTCATAACGCTTTTAATATCCTGTTTTAGAACATCAACAGTAACTGAAGCACCCATTTTCTTAGCAAGATTCAGACGATATGGATTTACATCAGTAACTACAACATGCCGTGCGCCGGCGTGTCGTACAATGGCGGTCGCCATGATTCCGATTGGCCCGGCGCCGGTTATAAGGATATCTTCGCCCAGAACACTAAATTTTAAGGCAGTGTGAACAGCATTTCCAAGGGGATCGAAACAGCATAGTACCTCAAGGGGAATTGCCGGGTCGCATTTCCAGACATTTCCCCTGGGAACACTTATATATTCGGCGAAAGCACCTGCCCTGTTTACACCGATACCGCTGGTGTCTTTGCACAGGTGTCTGCGGCCTGCGAGACAGTTTCTGCACTTGCCGCATACGACATGCCCTTCTGCCGATACCAGGTCACCGACCGTGAGATCATGAACATCACTTCCAAGCGCAGCTACCTCTCCAACGAATTCATGACCCGTTACCATAGGAATCGGGATGGTTTTTTGAGACCATTCATCCCAGTTGTATATATGTACATCTGTGCCACATATTGATGTTTTCTTTACTTTAATGAGGACATCGTGCATGCCGACTTCCGGTTCAGGAACATCTTCAAGCCAAATCCCGGGTTTTGCATATTTCTTTACAAGAGCTTTCATGATTATACCCCGTTGTTTATTGTACTTATATTATAGTACCAAAACGCGAATTATCCTAAGAGTAATTCGCGTTTTTATTAGTCATTGAAATGATTTCAAACATGCTCGATGTCTGTATGATTCGATATTTCTGAATTTATAGTGCAAAGGCAGGATTTGGGTATTTTATGAACGTCTTTAACCCCGGTAAGCCGGGCGAACTTTTTAAGTTCTTCATTTGTTACACTAAAATAATTAGCGACTCTCTGTGCGCTTGATTCAACCTTAAAGCGCATTCTGAGGTCATAATCTTGGGTAGCAACGCCCATAGGACATTTTCCGGTATCGCATATGCGGTATTGCTGGCAGGCTGCAGCCATAAGAGCGGCAGTAGCAAGGGCTACGGCATCGGCTCCCATGGCAAGGGCCTTAGTGATATCCATAGACACCCTGAATCCGCCGGTTATGATAAGAAAAATATCTGAATTTATTGAATCAAGGTATTTACGTGCGCGGTATAAAGCGAATAGAGTGGGAACTGAGGTGGCGTCCTTAATCATTTTAACCGTTGATCCTGTTGCACCCCCACGACCATCAATAGTAATAAAATCAGGTTTGGCATAAACAGCATATTCAAGGTCTGCTTCAATATCACCGGCTGCAATTTTTATACCGATAGGACGACCAAGAGATTTTTCCCGAAGTTCATCAACCAGCTCTTTTAAATCGGCTCTGGTTTCTATACCGGGTATTCGTGAAGGGCTGTGTACGTCCCTGCCTTCTTCTTTCCCACGGGTTTTGGCAATTTCAGACGTTACTTTTTTACCAGGAAGATGTCCGCCAAGGCCGGGTTTTGTACCTTGTCCGATTTTTATTTCTATTGCATCTGCATTTTTGAGATTTTCTTCTGTTACACTGTACTTGTTTGGAACATACTCAAAAATAAAGTTATAGGCATTATTCATTGACTCGGGAAGGATACCTCCTTCACCACTGCACATGGCTGTTTTTACCCGTGCGGTGCCCTTGGCAAGCGCTTCATGGGTTTCGCGGCTCAGTGCTCCATAAGACATATGTGAAACATAAAAGGGCATAGAAAGCTCCATAGGCTGTCGGGCATTTTTGCCCAGTATAGTCTTTGTATTGATAACAGAATCATTATCCATAGGCTTAACTGCTAATTGGGCACCCTTTATTAAGATATCATCCCAGGAAATTACAGGTAAAGTAGTTCTCATAGGCTCTACGACAGATTCACCCGTAACAGCCATTTCGTGTATTGCATCCATATAACGCTCAGCTTCATCACCGGTTCGAAGCATATCTGATGGATAGTTAAGAGAAGATGATGCCGTTGGAGAAGATGAAACAACCCTTTGAGACTGCTCTTCTTCTTTAAGTTCAAAATATACTTTCATTGACTCGCATATAGGACATGACCAGTCATCTGCTAAATCTGCGAAACCCAGCGGTGTCTTTGATTCATCATAAATGTATTTGCATACGCTGCATTCGTATTTTGACATGTCATACCTCCTTATAATTTAAGATCCAGGGGGAAATAATGGTCTTTGGTTGCTGTGCAAGCGGGACACCTTGAAGGTGGTTTTTTGCCTTCATACTCATATCCGCAAATATCACATTTCCAACGGGTGGATTCTTCCCGCTCATAAACCATATCGCTTTCTAGTAAATCAAGCATTTTTGAAAGTCGATTAAAATGATGTTTTTCAATTTTTCCTATCTGCTTAAAAATTCTGGCAGCTTCAAGGTTTCCTTCTTTGAGCGCAAGCTGAGCAAGCTCAGGATAAAGACTGGTAAATTCAACGATTTCACCGGCAATTGCTGATTTTAAATTATCAGTAGTAGTATTTTTGCTGTATACCAGCTTATATATTTGATGCGCATGAGCAAGTTCATTTCCGGCTAACTCGTCAAATATATCAGCATAATAGCTGAGTCCTTCCCGGCGTGCTTGAATTGAAAAAAGATTATATTTTCCGGCGGCTGCAAGCTCATCAAGCAAAGCTTTTTTGAACTTGGTTTTACTGTTATCCATAGTAACCCCCATAGATTAATATTTTGACCCCATAGTACATAGCTGAATAGTTAAAAATCGACTTTTTGACCCAGGGATGCTGAGTCGAATAATAAAAAGCCCCGGGCTATCCGAGGCTTTATACTAATATAATTTAGTAATTTTCTGATCTTACTTCAAAGTATGACAGCGGGTGGGCACACACAGCGCATACCTTTGGAGCTGAAGTACCTTCATGGATGTGTCCGCAATTTCTGCAAATCCATTGAGTTTTTTCAGGTTTTTCAAAAGCGGTTCCGTTTTCAACGTTTTCAAGCAATTTTTTATATCTTGCGTCATGTTCTTTTTCGATTGCAGCTACGCTTTCAAAAAGATAAGCGATTTTGTCAAAACCTTCTTCGCGGGCTTCTTTTGCCATGGTTGGGTACATATCTGTCCACTCAAAATATTCACCTGCAGCTGCGGCTTTTAAGTTGTCAGAAGTTCCGCCTAGTTCACCAAGAGCTTTAAACCAAAGTTTTGCATGCTCTTTTTCATTTCCGGCTGTTTCAAGAAAAAGCGCTGAAATCTGTTCATAACCTTCTTTTTTAGCAACCGAAGCGAAATACGTATATTTGTTCCTTGCCTGTGATTCGCCTGCAAAAGCATCCTGCAGGTTTTTTTCGGTTTTTGATCCTTTTAGTTCCATATTCATTCTCCCTTTTTATATTTATAGCCAAAGGCTATTAGTGACTCTTTTTAAGACAAGTGTCGCATATTCCATAATACGAAGTAGTCTGTTTATTAATCCTATGTCCGTTCAGTAATTTTCCCGTTGGTATGGCTTTTGAATCGCTTTCAATGTCGTATATCATCCCACATTTTTCACAGTAAAAATGGGAATGCGCATACATGTCTGCATCAAACCTATCCGGTCCTTCCGCGTGTATGATTCTGTTTACATGCCCCTGCTCGTGAAGGACGCCAAGGTTTCTGTATACTGTTCCAAGGCTGATTGAAGGGAAGTGTTCCTTCATTTTCCCGTATATCTCGTCAGCTGAAGGATGGTCTTTACTATCCTTAAGGAATGCAAGAATCTTTTCCCGTTGCCGGCTGTACCTAAATAGCCTCGGATTATTCATTAATGTCCCCAATTAATTTAATAACAGTAACTATTACTAATTATAAACCCAATACAAATCTTTCTCAAGACAATATTGTTAAATTTTGATGTTATTTTACCTACGGGTCTCCTGGCCGGCTATCATATCGCAGAACCAATGGCCGCTGTCGCGGATGGTCCGTTCCTGTGTCTTATGATTAACTTTAATTATTCCCATCGGATGAGTATATCCGGATGACCACTCAAAGTTATCAATAAGGGTCCAGTAGAAATATCCGCGTATATCAGAGCCTTCGTCAATTGCTTCTTTTAAAGCCTTAAGATAGTGTTTAACATAACTGACCCTGAAATTATCATGTATAACACCCTTTGGTTCATTTCCGCCGGTGCCGCCGGTCCCGTTTTCAGTGATATAAACCGCAGGGTTTCCATATTCATCCCGGTATCTTTTGGCCAGTTCCTTAAGTCCGTCGGGAAATGCATGATAACCAAGCTCAGGATGAAAATATCTCTGGTCTTCAGACTTTCTCTCAACCCATGTTCCAAGGATGGGTATATACCATTTTGGGTCAGCAAACACACGATTATAGTAATTTACACCAAGGAAATCAATGGGCTGGTTTATAGTGGTTAGATCACCGTCCTTTA
>Ga0233415_10000565_pt1 | contig 17188 bp, 36 predicted proteins | sample Na_anoxic_12_MG_FD_188631 | JGI IMG/M metagenome (GOLD analysis project Ga0233415, IMG submission 188631) | Seawater microbial communities from Saanich Inlet, British Columbia, Canada - Na_anoxic_12_MG | ecosystem: Environmental > Aquatic > Marine > Inlet | place: Canada: British Columbia... | reverse complement strand
TACGATCATTACTGGGGTGAGACAGAATTGAATGCACTTAATAATTTATACAAATATTTAATAGAAGAAGGGTGGTGTGATAAAAACTAACTCCCAACCTTTAATAATAATTAATTTAGATATATGAAGACAAAATTTAGAGTTAGATATGCAGGCACTTGGTGCATTATCGATTTGAATGAAGGACTAACAGACGAGGGGTACGCAACTTATATGGAGTGTGTTGAGAGAGGAGAAGAGTTCTATCAATACATAGGCTTAAAAGATAAAAACGGTAAAGAGATATATAAGGGGGATATTGTTGACGGGTTAGATGAATTGGCTGAGATCCAATGGGATGATGACACTGCTAGATATATTATAGCTATGGGTAATGTTATTTATGATTTTGATAATACATACCCGAGAGAATTAGAAGTAATTGGAGACACATGCGAAAACCCAGAACTTTTAAAGGAGGAATAAATCATGGACAAATACAAGACAGTACAGTTTCTACTAGACACGACGTATGACAACTTTGAGAGAGGCAGAGATTGCGATGAGGACTGTATGAAGTGTAAAAAGATTATTCTCAATGAGAACAAAGAGAGTAATGTGGTAGGATGGTTTCCTTGCAGAAACAAGAAAATCAGAAAACTAGATTAACAAAAGGAGGGATTTAATTATCCCTCCTAACACCTAATTCCTAGTAGTTAAAATAATTAGGGGGAAACTTAATTAAACTATTTAGCTAACATTTAACAATAAAATACCCCTAAATAGAATTGTTTAGGTGAAGCGTAATTATTCCAGACATAGACATAGAATAATTATTAATATCTAAAATAAAACAATCAAGCGGAGGGATTTAATTATCCCTCCGAGTACATTAAATAGGTATTATATGATAACCATTGATATTGAATATTACATTCTATAGGTTCTACAAACATACCCTATCTGTTTTGTAGCGGATAGACCGTATGACAGGGATGTTCATAGCTGAACTGTGCCTATAGAATATAGTATTTAATTAATTAATTAAAGTTATATATGTACGATAACGTAAAAGAATTTGCAATAATATTTATTATTACATTAACAGGTGTACTTGTTTTTAGTTTTTCTCTTTACTTAGTTCTAGGTGGATTAGATTGGATTGCTAGTGACCCCATTTGGAATAATTAATAATCTGGAATTTTAAAACAAAAGGAGGAAGGCAATGGCAGAACCGAAATGCAGTAGTAAGTGTATACACTTAGCGAGATGTGTAGTATGCGGAAAGAAGTTATGTTCTATGGGTATACAAGGGAAAGTATGTGACAAGGAAAAGACAACAATACTGCTACAACAAGGAGGAGAAGCGTGTCATGACTGTTCTAAACTTGAAATAGACATGATGTAAAACAAACGGGGTGTTAAACACCCCACTAAATTAATTATAAGATTATATATGGTAAAAAATATAAGAAGCTATACAATGATAACTGTTATTAGGAGAGTAATTTTAAAACTATGGAATATATTTAACGGAATACTTCTATCAAGAGAAACAAAAAATTTAATAAAAATAAATAAACTACATGAAGAGTTTAATAAATGTTGTAATGGTGAGTTTTTAGATGAATTGAAATTGGATGAATTTAAGGAGAAGTTATTAAAAATAAATACAGTAGAACATAAAAGCAAAATTAATCTAGTATTAGATTTCATTGAAGTATATAAAAATAAAAAGTAGTTATTTATAAAAATGTGGATAACTATTTTTTTTTCTTTAATATTAAAGGAAAAATAGGGCTTGATTAATTGTTACTTATACTATATAATATAAATATAATAAATAAGGTAAATAAGAATTAAAGTTATATATGAAAGATATAAGAGGGAGTATCATTAAACATGGCGATAGATTAGTACAAATGAAAGGAATTGGGAATGAATTTGTTTTTGATAAAGAGAATATTTACCAGGTGTCGCATTTAAGTTATTTTTCAGGTGATTACTTAATCTTAAAGGAGGATAACAATGACAAGGGGATTTATACCACCAGATAGGAAGTGTGAGAAGTTGTGTGAGAAACACAGAAAGTGTCGCACATGTTGGAAGATAATGTGTGATAAAGTAAATGGCAAATGTAGGTTTGAGTTTTTCTTAATCGAAGGAGAAGAACATTATTGCTTAGACTGTATTACAAAGGAGGATAACAAATGAGTATAATATGTTCAAAGGAATGTCCGATTAGAAGGGAATGTATATGCGGTGAAAGGATCTGCAAGTTTGGAATAATCATTAGTCCTAGAAATGGAGAAAAAGTTCAAAGATGTGAAATGAATGAAGGAAAGTATGGAGGATTTAATGAAGACGGCAAGGATATGTGTGTGCCATGTTACAGAGAAGGCATTATTCGGATGCTAGAAAAAGAAAGCTCAATGACTCTTAGTCAAATAGAAGAGACGAAGCTATTCGGCAGCTTATCAAATCTAAGCAAGGATAGGATGTCCAAACACTAAACAAATGGGGGAGGCTAAACTTCCCCCTAAAACATTAATAAATAAGATTATATATGAAAGAAGTAGACATGGTAACAAAAAGAATTATAGAAAACAAAGTTAAAAAGATTGTTCATGAGAAGATGATGAGTTTTATAGATGATTATTCTAAAATTAATAAAAAAATAGAAAAGGACTTGGTCGGTGTCACTAGAGTGCAAACAAAATTTATAGAAGATGATGAATCTTTTAAATATGTGTGTAGTAGATTAAAAGGGGAAACTGCCCATAAAATACTTAAAAAACACAACGCCCTTACTAGAGAATTGATTAAAAACATTAATAAATAAAATTATATATGAAATGTAAAAACTGTAAATACTATAAAAAACCAAAAAATGATTATGACATAGAGAGGGATTTAGGAAAGTGTACTTCACCTAAATTTGTTTATGAGTGTAATAACAATAAACCTTTAAATGATATGCTTGCGTATTGGGATTATGAAAGCTATTCAGCTGGATTTAATGTAGGAAAAAACTTTGGATGTATTCATTTTACTAATAAATAAGATTATATATATGGAAGAAAAATTAATATCTAATATACCAGATTTTAAAACAAAAGTTCAGTATAGTATTTTTATAAACAGAATAGATGAGCAAATTAAATATTTAAAGTTTTTAAAAAAACAAGCTAAAAAAATAAGAAAACAATTAAAAGAAGATTAATAAATAAGATTATATATGAAAGACAAAACAAAATTATTATTAAAGTTTTATATGAAATTATTATTCAAACCAAGACAAGGTGGAAAAACAACGGAACTAATAAAAATATCAGCAAAAGAAAATATATACATAGTATGTTCAGATAGAAGCAGAGTGAGTTATATAATGGAACTTGCCCGTGTATTGAAATTAAGCATACCATTTCCAATGACATTTGATGAGGTAAAAAGAAAGCAATATTTAGCAAGAGGAATTAAAAAAATATTAATCGATGATGCTGATGAATTTTTACAAAGTAGTATCCCAGATTTAGAAATAGAAACAATAACAATAACAAAACACTAATAAATAAGATTATATATGAAATATTTTAGTACATTCTCAGGGATAGGAGAGGCAATAAGGTTATATGAGTCTGGTTTAACTCAAAAAGAAGTAGCAGAAAAACTAAATACAACACAAAAGGTAATTTGGAGAGCATTTAAAAATGAAGGATACAAGTGTAGGGTTACTAAAAAAAGAAATCAAAAAGGAGAGAATAATGACAACTGGAAAGGAGATAATGCTGGGTATACAGCCCTCCATAAAAGAGTCGAGGTAATTAGAGGGAAACCAAGTGAGTGTGCAATGTGTGAATCAAAGACAGAAAAAAGATATGAGTGGGCTAACATGACTGGTAAATATAAAAATGTATTTGACTATGTTAGGTTGTGCAAATCATGTCATCACAAATTTGATAATATAATAAATAATATAACAAAAAGAGTATGAGATATTTTGACGCATTTAGCGGAGTGGGTGGCTTTGCTCTAGGGATACAACAAGCGTATGAAACTACTAGGAATATTGATGTTCAGAAGAAGCGAGGAGGGGAAACGTCTTCGCAGGGAGAATTACAAGAAGATGGGGAAGGATTACACCCCATTTCAGGCGAAAGAACCATATCTTCTGACGACAGGAATAATGAACACACTAACAGGGGCTTTAACAAAAGACAACCTCATTGTATTGGCTTTAGCGAAATCGACAAATACGCAATCCAAGTCTATAACAAACACTTTAACCACAAAAATTATGGAGACATCACAAAAATTAAATCAGAGAGCTTACCAGATTTTGACTTGTTGGTTGGGGGCTTCCCATGTCAATCCTTCTCAATCGCTGGAAAGCGAGGTGGATTCAATGACACAAGAGGCACGATGTTTTTTGAAATCGCTAGGATTGTTAGGGAAAAGCAACCACGCCTTTTGCTCCTTGAGAACGTCAAAGGCTTATTATCTCACGACAAAGGAAATACGTTCTTTACTATCATCTCCACGCTTGATGAATTGGGGTATGACTGTCAGTGGCAAGTGCTTAACAGCAAGAATTTCGGCGTCCCCCAAAACAGAGAAAGAGTGTTCATTATCGGACATCTTAGAGGAACAAGTAGACCAGAAGTATTTCCTATCGGAGGAGCAAACAAGCAAGCTATTGAGCAAATTAACCAGCCAACCCACTCAAACGACAGGGTTTATGGGATTAAAGGAATAAGCCCGACACTTAATACAATGCAAGGAGGTAATAGACAGCCATTTATAGGTTCTATAAGAACGAGTGGCGATAGGGGAAAGCAAAAGACATATATTAAAAATAATGAAATTCAAACATTATCAGCTAATCCAATGAGTGATAATATTCCAAGAATTATAAAAAAATATGAAAAATTGTCCACTATGCAAGGGGGAGGGGAAAATAAACTTCAGCCCGTTGAAGAAAAAAATAAAAGAGTTGCACAAAATGGGGTTAACGGTAAGACAGATAGCGAAGATAACAGGAAAGGGGAGTACAACAGTGCACTATCATATTCACAAATCAGAAGACTAACCCCTAAAGAGTGTGAAAGACTACAAGGATTTCCAGATGACTGGACCAAGTATGGAACATTATTACAAACCGGAGAGAATGGAAAGCTATATGATAAGCAAGTGAGTATATCAGACTCACAAAGATACAAAATGTGTGGGAACGCTGTTACTGTAAATGTTATTAAAGAAATAGTTAAAAAATTATGTACATACTAGAACCAGAAGAAATAAAAGAACTACCCAAAGATACAAGATGTGTGGAAATGCTGTTACTGTAAATGTTATTAAAGAAATAATGTCAAAACTAATTGATAAATTTAACGAAGATAAATAATAATTAATAATAAAAGAATATGGGACATAGACATTACTTCTATAAAGTTAAAAAAGACGATGTAGAAAAAATTAAATTAAAAACAGTCGAAGAACTAGAAAAAGATTATGGGGATGACGAGGGGTATATAGACATGCATGAACTTATTAAGCAGGAGAAAGTTTATGGATTTGGGAAACTGTACTGGTGCGACACGGCAGAAAGAATATACAAAAAAGGAAAACCACTTTTTTTTAAGCAGGAAACTATGGATTATTTTTCCGACTATGTTCCTTTTGTAGTAGGTAAAGACGGATTATTGGAAGCTATCAAAGTATACGAAGATAAAACATTGAAACAATATAATAATTTGTTGGATGAAAAAATAGAAGATGGTGAAACATTAGAACAAAGGCTAGTAAATGACGTAAAATCAAAAATAGGATGGATAGCTGATGGTATGGCAGATGTGGATATAGATAAGAAATTCTCTATAAATAAAACGTGGCTCTATGAGTACGGAGTATTTGAATTAACACATATACTAAAAACCATTAACTGGGAAAAGGATATACTCTTATTTTATGGGTGGTAAATTAATAGATAAATATAATATATGAAACAATTAAAAATTGCATTTGATGTGGATGATACATTGATAATCCCAAGTGTAGCAGGGTATGCAAAAGATATTCCGAATTATGACACTATAGGAGTATTCAAATGGTTTCAAGCACAAGGTCATGAAATGATAATTTGGAGTGGTAGTGGTGTTGACTGGGCTAGTAAATGGGCTGAAAAACTTGGACTTAAAGCTACAATATTAAGAAAGGGAGAAATTACAGTTGATCTAGCTTTTGATGATTGTGATGTTGTTCTTGGAGCAGTAAATATAAAAGTTAAAAGGGTAAATAATAATGTGGATAGAACGGAGTGGAATAAGATTAAAAGATAAATATAATATATGAAAAAAGTAATAAACACAGAAAAAAAACCAATTAAATTATGGTTAGATGATATAGAAGATGGAGCTTTGGATCAAGCTAAAAATCTTGCTAATCTACCATTTGCATTTAAACACATCGCTATCATGCCAGATAGCCATTTAGGATATGGAATGCCTATTGGCGGCGTAATGGCTACTAAGGGAGTTGTAATCCCAAATGCAGTTGGTGTTGATATAGGTTGTGGAATGTGTGCTGTTAAGACAAGTTTAACCGAGATTGATATAGATGTACTAAAAAAGATAATGGGAGAAATTAGAAAGGCTGTACCAGTTGGTTTTAATAAGCACAAAGAGAAACAAGATTGTAAATTAATGCCATTTTATTCAGCTGAAAGATTTTGTGAAGAAAGACCGATTGTATACCAAGAATTAAATAATGCAATGAAATCCCTTGGAACACTTGGAGGAGGCAACCACTTTATTGAAATACAGAAAGGAGACGATGGGCATATCTGGATTATGATACACTCAGGCTCTAGGAATCTTGGGTTACAAGTTGCGAATCATTATAATAAATTAGCTAAAGAATTAAATAGTAAATGGCACTCCAAGGTTGACCCTAAATGGGATTTAGCTTTTCTCCCGCTGGATAGTGAAGAGGGACAAGCATATTTAGGAGAGATGCAGTATTGCGTAGATTATGCTTTGGCTAACAGGAAGTTGATGATGGAGAGAATCAAGGATGTGTTATGTAATATTTTAGTCGTAGATATTGGTGATAAAATAGAGTTTGATGATACAATTAATATAGCTCACAATTATGCTAGCAAGGAAACCTCTTGCGACACTTGCATTGACAATTGTAGCAAAGATAAGGCGATAGTTGAACGCCTTTTGGGTGTTGAGGCTGTGACCAGAGTTCAAGATTTTCTAAACGGTTATCGTCCCGTATTCCATTCTTGTGGTGAACTGACTCTGTTGAAAAGAGCTTCCTCTTTAAAGCTTTCTCCATCACAAAACGATGCTCTTGCAGAAATGATCCGTGAGATTTGTTCTTTAGATTTGGGACTCGAACCAGCACATAACCATTTCTCATCTTTTTGTCCTTACGAAGACGAGTCTTCTTCTGGAATTGATAAAGCATTGAACATTTCCGAGAACAAGTTTGGTCTAGGCTTCTGCCATCTGTTCGGAGTTGGAAGGAGGAATTGCAAACAGGACAAAAAGAAAATTTCATCTTCATCTTCGCACGATTTGAGCGTTGAACATTCGCACACTCCCTTGAGCAAGTCGGGTTCATCTTTAACCTATAAGGCTTTATCTGAAAAAGAATATCGCAAATGGGACAGGATATTTGGACTAATTTTTTTGGGGAATGAGGCATATAATTTAGATTGTAAATTAATTAATACTTACAGTATACCACAGAAACATAGTCCAGAGCAAGTGATTGTCCATCGCAAAGGTGCTACCCTTGCTGATAATAATACTGTGGGCATTATACCTGGGTCACAGGGAACAAAATCTTATATCGTTCGTGGTCTTGGTAATGTCGATTCCTTTAAGTCTTGCTCTCATGGTGCTGGTAGAACAATGGGTAGAAAGCAAGCCCAAAAAACACTAGATCTGAACAATGAAATAAAAATATTAGATGATTTAGGAGTTATTCATGGTATTAGGGGTAAATATCAATTAGATGAAGCTCCTAGTGCTTATAAAGATATTTCAAAGGTAATGGAAAATCAAAAAGATTTAGTGGATACATTAGTAGAACTAACTCCATTGGGTGTTATTAAGGCTTGATGGATATTAAAGGTTAATTTAAAAAAAATATGAAACGTTTAGAATTTCAAAATAGAGCAATTAGAGTAAAATGTAAAAAGCATGGCACTCAAAGAACTTATGATATTTATAATGATAAAAATATTTTCGTAAAATATGGATGTTGTAAATGTACTAAAAATTTAGAAATAATTAATATAGACAATTTATATGGGAAAAAAAAGAAAGAACTATGATCATTTAATAGGTAGAAAATTTGATAAATTAAAAGTAAGAAAAGTTAAATTTTGTGAAGTAACAAGACTCCATGAATGTGAAGTTACATGTGAATGTGGGACAATGAAAGTGATAAAACTTAAATATTTGTTATGGGGAGGAGTTAAATCTTGCGGTTGCTTGTCTGGTAAACAGACAAAACATGGACTTTGTGTTGGTGTTTATGGTAATAAAGAGATAAAAACTCCTAATTTTTATAATATATGGACTAGAATGTTACAAAGTGCAAGAGGAACAAGAAATAAAAAAAGAGGTCTTTCTAAGGTATATGTAAAAAAAGATTGGTTTACGTTTAATAATTTTTATAAAGAAATGTATCCTAAATATGAAAAAGCACTAAAGGACAGTAAAGGTCAAAAGATTTATTTTAATAGAATAGATGTTGATAAGGGATTTGATGATTCAAATTGCATATTTTCAACTAAACTTTCAAGTTCATATAATTCTGATAAATATAGAAAAATTAAATATAAAGGCAAGAAATATTTACAGACAGAATTAGCAAAGGAAGTAGGATTAACGTCATCATTAATTAGCTCTAGGTTACGTAGAGGATATTCGGTTGAAGAGATGATTAGCAAAGAGAAGCATATATGTGTAAAAAGAAAGCACGATATAGGAGTATTTAAATCTTGGAAAGAAGTTTCAGATCATCTTGGAATATCGAAGCAAAGAGTATTCCAACTCATAGAAAAATGGGGCATACCAGCAAAGGAAGCAATTAAAATATATGAAAAAAGGAACAAAAAATAGGCTTGATTTATTCTATAGATGTGTTATAATTAAAGTATAATTAATTAAATAATTAATGTTAATTTGTGCATTAGTTCAATTGCATTAAAGTCAAAATTATGACAAAATTTAGCGATTACGAGCAAACAGCAAAAGAATACAACATTGGTGGAGGTGCTGATTTCTGGAAACCAGAAAAAGGCGAAAATCGAGTTCGTATCTTAACTGGTTATGAGGCTTACGGAACTCATTTTATTAAAAAAGACAATAGGTCTTATACTTGTATAGGAGCGGAAAAAAATTGTCCTCATTGTTTAAACAATGACAAACCAAAGGTATTATTTTTAATGTGGGTATTAAATAGAGCAGATGATACAATTAAATTAGCCCAAATTGGCTATTCTATTGTTAGGAGTATTGGTGAATTATCCAAAAGTGACGATTGGAAATTTGATGAGATTCCTGAATACGATATTGTTATTAATAGAACTGGTGAAGGATTAAAAACTGAGTATTCTGTAATACCTACTCCAGATAAAACACCCTTAACTGAAGAACAAAAGGGAGAAGTCGAAAATAAAGTAAAATCAATAAAAGAAATAATTGATAAAATGAAGGAAAAAGTTATTAATGAATTAAATGAAAATGCTCCTGCTCTTGATGAATTAGAAGATGTTAAGGATGGTGATATAACATCAGATGATATAAAAGTAGAAAATATTCCTTTCTAGGCATATATTAAATGAAAAAGGGGATATTTATATCCCCTTTTTTGTTTAATTATAAAAGTTATCCAGATGTTATCCAGATATTCACACTTGATTTATTATTAAATAGAATATATAATATAAATAGAATAAATATAAAAAAACTATGAAGGAGCAGTACTTAAAATTCTATTCAAAAGTATTAAATAATATAATTTTCCAAAATCCTTATTGTTGGAAAATATTTACTTGGATATTATTAAAATGTAATAAAACGGGATGGAAAGAAAATAAATTTTTCCCAAGAAATAGTAGCAAGGCTATCATTGTCAAAAAGGGTTCATTTATAACAAGTTTATCAAATAAAATGAAAGACGAATTAAATATGGATTATTCAACTATAAAACAATGGTTAACCTTTTTAGAAAAGGAAGGAATTATTGAAGTAAAAGTGAAGAAAAGGTACACAATTATTAAAATAAAAAATTGGGAAAAATACCAAGAAAATAAAGGAGAATCTAATGGTAGTGATATATTTATGTTTGGTTCAACCAAAGATAAGTCCAAAGATAAACCCAAAGATAAACCCAAACCGATACATAATAATAATATAATAAATAATAAGATAGTCGAAACTAAAGTTTCAACTCCTATTAAGAAATTCTTAAAAGAAGACGAGGAGCTAGTAGTATTGTTTTATACATTATTAAAAAGTAATAATCCGTCTACACGCCACGCAATTAGAACAGAATCACAAAGAATTAAAGACTTAGAGGAGATGAATAAAATAAATAGACTTGATGGTAAGCCTTATGAAGAAATAAAAGCAATTTTAATTTGGTGCCAAAAAGATAATTTTTGGAAAACAAATATTCTAAGCATTAGTAAGTTTAGAAAACAATACGATAGATTATTTTTACAAACCAAAATAAAAACTAAATCAAATGATATTACCTTTGCCTAGCTCTAATATATTGAAAATTCTAAAAAAACCATATCAAATTTAAGTTTATAGGTAGTTTGTATATAAGTTATAATAAAGTAAAAAAAATCGCTTAGAACTTAGTTTTACGCGAAATACGAGAAATATGAAAAAATTTGTATTATCAATCTTTAATGGTGGTGAATATATAATCAATGAAGAAGAATATAAAAATATTTTAAATGGAGGAGATACTGTAATGGTTAAAAGACTATTATTAACATTTACTAAGAAAAGTCCATATACTATAATGCCTTATGAAACTTATTTATTGAATAAGAAAAAAGAGAATAAGAATAAACAAAATATTGGTATATTACATGATGGAACTAGAGTTAAGAAATATTTCGGAGAATGGGTAGTTGATGATGGTGGTATTGTAAATGATAATGGGAATTATCAACCAGTTAAATTGGATCCAAAATATTATCCAGAAGTTGCAAGAGATTGTGTTCCAACAATAGAAGAATTTGATGAAATAAAAAAATTACCAAACAATGAAAGATTGGATTTGATTTTAAAAAATACTAATCCTTTGAGATTAAAAGAAGAAGGGATTAAATCTGTTGGAGAGGTTTTGAAAAATAAAGAATAAATTATGAATACTAGAGTAAAAAAGAAAACTATAGATAATTATATTACTAAGATTCAACTTTTTAAAGATATAATGAAATATCACGAAAGAATAAATAGTAAAGAATATAATAAAATAATAATAAGAGCAGATAAACATGCTTTTCAATTACTAAAATGGCAGAAGAAGAAGTCTTAATAGATCCTTTAACTAAGAAGCAATGGTTAAAGAAAATATATAATAAATGTAGATGTGGTAAAATAACTGACTCTATTGTTTTAGGAGAAACAAAGAGAGGAAAAGATAGTTTTATTAAGATAGTTAGCTCTAATTGTTCTGATTGTGGATTAAAAATTACTGGAAATATAAAATCAAATAAATAAAAATATGACATACAAAGACAAAGAGATTAAAAAATTTTTAAAAGAGTCTAATGCAATTGAGAGAGAGTATTCAGACACAGCATTAAATGATGCTTTAAAGGCTTGGAAATATTTAGAACGAAATGCCAAAAATGGAATAACAACTAAAAGTATATTAAAAATTCATGGGATAATGTTAAAAAGATTGAATCCGAGAATAGCTGGAAAATATAGAGAGTGTGATGTTTGGATTGGAGGTAATTGTAAGAAATTTATATCTAAAGGATTATTGAAAAGTGATGTTAGAACTTTTTTAGATGATTATAGATTAAATTCAAGAAAATTATTAGAAATAGAAAAAGAAGAGATTTGTAAAAAAAGTCATATTCAATTTGAATTTGTTCATCCTTTTGAAGATGGGAATGGAAGAGTTGGTCGTATTCTATATTTATTTCAAAGAATGCGATTAGGATTACTAATACATATAATTCATGAAGGTAAAGAGCAAATGGAATACTATAAGTGGTTTAAAAATTAATTTAAAATATGGAATACGATAAATATAAAAAATCAGGAGGACTGCATTGGGATTGGTACTCTAAAGGAGAAAAGCATAATTATTATAAATTAGTAAATGAAAGTTTAATTCCTTTTGAAAAATTAAAAGGCTCTATTATTGATTTTGGATGTGGTGATGGATTGGTTGATTATATATTGACTAAAAAGGACTTTAATGTTACTGGAGTTGATAGTAGTATTGAGGGAATGAATGTTGCAAGAGAGGAGTTTTTAAAAAGAGGTGGTAATCTTTTCGAGTATCATTTAGAAGATATTGATTCATATAAGATGAATAAAAAATATGATTATCTTTATAGCTTAAATACTATTGAGCATTTAAAGAATCCAGAGGTAATGGTTAAGTATATGAAAAATATTAGAAAGTTTGGAGTAGTAATTACAGATGATGATGATGTAGTTGCAAGTGATAATAGTAAGAGTCATATAATTCAATTTAATAGAGAAAGTTTTAAAGAATTATTTAAAGATTTTAAACTGGAAGAGATAGAATTAAGTAATAAATGTTTCTTTGGATATAAAATTTATGCAAACTAATTTTAAAGAAAAACAAGGTAAGAGGAAGGATAAAAATTTTACTGAAGAAACTAAAGAATTATTTAGAAATAATTTTGAGTGTTGGCAATGTGGGATGAATACTTGGGATTGTTTTCATCATTGTATGGGTGGAGACTTCGATGAGGCTGATAGTCCATTTAATGCAGTTCCTTTATGTAATGCAACTTGTCATATAGATGGAGGACATCATTTTTCGGAGAAACAAATTAATACTTTTTTAGCAATGACGATGAGATATTTATATTTAAAAGGATATGAATTAACTAGAAAAGATAAAATGTTTATAATTAAATTTAAAAAGAGATATGAGTCAACAGAACTTGGTTCAGAATACCTTAAATATTATCGTAAAAGACAATAGATGTACTTGTTCTTATTATAAAGTATTAAAATTACTTGATTTGAATTTAAATACAAAGGCAGTTTTACACGCAAGAAATTGTCCATTAAGACATGAACTCAATAAGGAGGTTTAATATAATAAATTAAAATTAAAAAATAAACTATGACAATAGGAATTATTTTGGGATTATTTATCCTGGCAATCGTATTTGTAGTATTTTTCTTAGCTACTTATAAGGTTGTAGACCCTAATGAAGCACACGTTCTAACAATAATGGGGAAAGGACGTAGAATTTATGCACCTAAATTTGGTGAAGGTAAGTCTAAAACATCTTACTTTTACATCCCTTTTCTAATGAAAAGAATTATATTACCACTTCAAAATGTGAAGGTGGCGATTGGTGACATTAAATTAAATGATATGGAAGTCGCTCCATTTATTTGTGATGTTATCGCATGGGTTACAGTATTAGATCCAATAGTAGCGGCAGAAAAATTAGACTCTTCAAGAGGTGATATTTTTGATAGCTTGAAAGAAGATTTAAATGAAATCGTGAGAGCAATTTCAAGAACAACATCAATGAAGCAAGAGATTTTAGAAATCATGAGAGATAGAAAAACTTTTGCTGATAGAGTTAGTGCTGAAGTTGGTGAAGAGCTTAAAAAGTTTGGAGTTAGCTTAGTAAATCTTGAGATTAATGATATTAGAGATGATGCAGAAAAAGGATCTCAAATTATTAGTGATTATGAATCAATTAGAAAGGTAAAAGTTAATTCAAAAGCAAGACAAGAGATTGCAGAGAGAGATAAAGAAGCAGTAGTAGTTGAAGAACAAAATAGAGAAGAATCTGAAATTGCAAAAGCTGAAGCAGAAGAGAATTTAAGGAAAAGACAAATTCAAAAAGATAAAGCTATTGGTGTTTCTCTAAAGGAGCAGGAAAAGGAAATATCTAAAAAAGAGGAAGAAGCTAATGCTCAAAAAGTTGAAGCTACAAGAACTTTGGAGGTTGGTGGAGCTAATGTAATTAAAGAAGCAACTATTGAAAAAGCTAATGGTGAAGCTGAGGCTATAAGAATTACAGGTGAAAAAGAAGCTGATGTTACTAGATTAAAAGGTGAAGCTATTGGTAAGTCTATTGAGGCTAAAGGTAGTGCAGAGGCTATTGCTAAAGACAAGATGGCTGAAGCGATGAAGAAGTTTAATGATTCTGCTTTAAATGTTGAAAAGATTAGAGCCTGGATTGAAGTGCAAAAAGCACAATATGAGGCTTATGGTAAAGTTGCTGAAAATGCTGAGATTAAAGTTGTTAATTCTGGAAAGGGAAGTAATATTCTAGGACTACCTTTAAATGCGGAAAGTGGAGCTGATTTAGGACAATTCATGGAAAGCATGGGTGGTATTGAAAATCTAGGTGGAGTGATTAATAAAGTTAAGGAGAGTTTTACTGGAAAGAAGGAAAGTAAAGAAACAACTGAAACAATTAATGCTATTAAAAAATCATTAAATAACTAAAGTAAAAAACATGATAACAAGAGCGTGGTCAATGACCTTTGTAGATAATGAATATGCAATATATTCAATGTGTGTTATTGCTGATAATCTCAATGAGGCAATAGACATAGCTAGACGTGAACTATGTATGTTAACAAACAGTATAGAAGGCATTGACCCCTCTTGTTATAGTAGTATTGAAATTAATTTAAAAGATAAAGAAGATTCTAAAGTTGTAGAGGATGGTGGCATTATTAAAAAGTTCAATAATTTAATAAAGAAATTATAAATAAAGGAGAACTAAAAAACTATGAATAAGTGTAAAAACTGTACTAATTCTGTAAAGGGTTGGTGTAGAATAGACAGAAAAATAGAGGACTTTAATTTTGCAACAGGAGAAACATTTGAGTATTGGCAGGATAAACTTGAGAACGCAAAGGACTGCATACACTACACTGAAACAATTTGGTGTAAGATAAAAAACTACTTCTCGATGAAATAATCACCTTTTACTTAGAAACTAAAAAACTATGAGCATTAAACCACAGGAGCATACTATGGACTTAGACGCATTATTCATAGAATGCAAGTACTTACTTACAGACAAAGTACACAGCCTAGACTCCAGAAAAGAAAAACGAGCCTTCATGTTAAAAGTCAAGGCACTAATCTTAAAATATTAAAAGGGAAAATCCCCCTAGAAGAACTAAACGGTGACAACTAGTCACCACTTAACCTAAAATAATATGGATAAAACAAGACTTTTAAAACTCACCATAGAGGAATGTAAAAAAAGATTTCCTCATGGTTACAATAAAGAGCAGATGATATTTGTGTCAGAAGAGATAAAACAAGAAAAAAGAACTTCCGACCCTGTATTTTTTGGAAAAATAGAAACAGAGAAAGATATTGACTTGCAAAGAAGCAATATGATCGATGACGGTCATTATCCAGCCAGTATCTCTGATTGCGAGGTTGTTGGGATTAACGGTGATTGTGGTGTTTATTGTCCTGTATTCATGTCGGGTATATGCGATAATGTCGGAGAAGATGAAAAAGAATGGAAAGTCAGAATTAAGAGCGAATATGGAGATGGAGAAGAAGCTGATGAATGGCTGGACTTATACGGGCTACGGGAATAAATGTAAAAATAACAAATAACCTAAAATAATATGCTCATAAACCATACAACAGGAGAAATAGCCTATCATGCAATACTCTTAAAGGAAGATGGAAGCACAGAAGTAAAACAATACGAATTAAAAAATAACAAAGGCAATATCGAACACATAGAGCCTAAAATAATATGAACACAATACTTTGCGGAATAAGACCAACAGGCAAAATACATATTGGTAATTATCTAGGTGTCATAAAGCCAGGGATAGAGCTTGATGCAACTTTTATGGTGGCTAAATACCACTCAGAAGCAGATACGAAAGAATCAGAAGAGTTCAGAGACAACCTAAATAAAGTAGGCTGTAATTATGTTTATATCCAACCAAAGAATAATATAATAGAAATGTATAAACTAATGAAGGAGACAAGTGTTAAAAGCCTGTTAAGAATGACACAATATAAGGAGAAAGAGAAGACAGTTTTTATGTTGATGTACCCGCTGTTAATGGCAGTAGATATAAAAGAATCCAATTGCGACGAGGTTCTTGTGGGAGAAGATCAATTAGAACATATAGAGTTCGCTAATAGACTATTTAAAAAGATAGGTTATAAAAAGGTTAAGCCAATAATGTCAAAAAATAATCGCATTATGGACCTCAAAGACTCGACAAAGAAAATGAGTAAGTCGTGTCCAGACGGCTGCTTATTTGTAGATGATAGTTTAGCAGAAATGAAAAGAAAGTTTAAAAGTGCTATTACAGATGAGGCAGGGATTAAAAATCTTAAAAACATAGCGGAAGAATTTGGGGTAGATTTTAACAATAAGTATTCAATTTTAAAAGAACAGTTAGCAATAACAATATATAATAAACTAAAATAATATGAACAAAAAGAAATTAAAAGAAGCCTTACATTATTGTAAGACTGAATCAAAAGAAGACACTGTAGTCCACATAGTTGTTATTATTGGTCTATTAGAAGCCCTCCTAGAAGAAGACAAAGAAGAGGTGAAAGTAAAAGAGAAACCACAACACAAACCAACAGAGGAGAATTTGGGGTGGGGATTAAGTTTTGATGGAAGTATATTTGATCTTAAAGATAATATTCCTCTAGATCTTACTTTTGCTTTCGAAGCCTATAAAAACAATAACTGGTTTCCAACAAAAGAACTAGCAGAAAAAGAACTAGATAAAAGACAAGCTATTGCAAGAGTAAAAGAATACATAGCAGAAAACTTTGGAGTGTTTGAGCCTGATGGGGGCGATGATGAACAAGTAAAATATACATTTTATTTTAACTATAACAGTAATGAATTAGACTATGTATCACCTTACTGTGTAAAACATTACTCCCCAATAGGTTAAATTAATTCAGGGGA
>Ga0233415_10000563_pt1 | contig 17238 bp, 16 predicted proteins | sample Na_anoxic_12_MG_FD_188631 | JGI IMG/M metagenome (GOLD analysis project Ga0233415, IMG submission 188631) | Seawater microbial communities from Saanich Inlet, British Columbia, Canada - Na_anoxic_12_MG | ecosystem: Environmental > Aquatic > Marine > Inlet | place: Canada: British Columbia... | reverse complement strand
GTAACTTCTACTGTTGCCGTACCGCTTACATAAAGCCAATACTTAGTCCCGTGAGCTGGTGCGTCTGCAATTTTAACAGTTCCATTTATTGAGCCTGCAAACGTGTTTGTCACTGTTGTAGCTGTTAGCACATCTGTGTCTACAACTGCATTAGTTGAGCTTGGTGGGGTGTATCCTCCGCTTCCTGTATCTCCTTGAATAACCTCTAATTTTTCCATCGTAAAAACACTCTTGTCGGGCAAGGTGTTAGCATTACCAGCAGGTTTTCCACCGGCCGCTTTTATATGAACTGTTATGTAGTCGCCTGCGGTAAGGTCGACAATATCATAAAACGCACACGAACAAAAATTCGCCCCGTCACTGACTCGGATATACCCGTCCACAACACCGTCGCGAACTGTACCTCCGTTAATACTGATCGCGGTCTCTGCGGTATAACGGTAGCTCGACGTGGTTCCAGTCGCCGCGATATACCCACCGATCTTATATCGACCTGTTTGGGTTACAAAAATCTTATGCGGTTCAACTGTTGTGCTGTGCGTAAACCCGTCGGTTTTAATTTTTGACACATTGAAATCAAGCGCAACATTTGTTGCTCCACCGACATATTGTGCATCGGAAATACCTAAGTTTATAATTTGTGACGCGACAGGGGTTGTAGAACCTGCTGTCGCTGTTATTTTACGTCCAATCATTTACAACTCCTATCCTGTTGGTTGCCACTAATAGCCCTTTCTATGGCCTCATCGTCCCACTCTAGTAAATATTTTCTTTCTCCAATCATAAAATCACCTTAAGTTACTACAACACTTGGGGTACTAGGTCTATTTGCAAGTAGGTCAGTACCGCCTAAATATGGAGTCGTCCACACAAAACGAGAGTCGTCAAAGTCGTAGGTATCAACAACTGAATCAACTATAAGATTATTATCAACATTTCTGTTAATAACTCTTGTTGCGTTAGTAACACCCTCGTAATCGCCTTTAACTATCAAGGTTGGGAATAGATTGTCATCTTTTTCCATTTCCCCAGCTCTTTCAAATAAATAGTAACTAGTTTGGGCTCGATCTCCGCCTTGCCCAGCAATCCCACGAACCCCTTGAACTCCAAATGCTCTTACTTCAACTTTTGGAACTCCTGTCCCATCTTTGTTTTTAACCCTAACGGTTGATGTTGCTTTTTTAATTATTATTGACATGCCTACCTCGGAGTTGTTTGTTCAACTTTAAAACTACCTTCCCATTGGAATATATTATTTCCATTTGAGTCAATTATATAACAGCCATGAGTATATGCCTTTCGACTCAAAACAAGAAGTGTATCTTCCTTGTCGATATGAAGCCTGTACTCACCCTTTTTCAATTCTTGATCGTATAGTTCTATATATGAGCCTGTAGCTTCATCGCTTCGCGCTGTAATTGTAGCTACTTCGTCTGAGTAGTTGTCTTTAACTTCCCAAATTATAGTTGCCCCTGTCAAATCTATAGCCCTAGAAAATTCATCTTTAAAAGTGGCTTCAAAATCACAATCAATATTTTGCTTTACTGATAGATCCCAAACTTCCGACTCTTCAGAACAATCATTTTCATCTGTACTTGGCTCTAAATCCCAAAACGACACTTGTTCATCTGATTTTGGAACTTGTGCAAAATACCACGAGTTGTTTCCGAAATCAAAGCGATATTCGTGTTCGCCAATCATATCTTCTGTATCGGGTAGTGACATGATAGTTTTCCCTGTTAAGCTATCGGGAGTAAATGTCAAGTCTTCAGCTTTAATAACAACGTTTGTTTTGTATTGAACTATTTTGCTCCAAAGCCTAACTGTAATTGGAGTGAGATCCACTCCGTTTAAGTCGTTTGAGCAATATACAATATCTGTATAATCAACTTGGTCGCATTCTGTAAAAGCAATTGTATTAGCCGTTGTGTCAGATGCAGGATTAACACCGACCGCCTTAACTCGAAATTCAATTTCACCAATCTCATATCTTGGATATGTTTCATAAGTAACCGTATATGGCGAGACTGTATCAGAATAATCCCCACCTTTTAAGCTAACTTCAAGACCTGCTGTAGGTGTCAGCGTTATTGTGTTGGTATCGCTGTTCTCCCCACCTTCGGTGATTACGGGTGCATCAGGAGTGACTGGTGTATTTACTAAGTCGTAAATACCCGCTGAAGATGTATAAAGTTCAACTTCGCTTTGTGTCCACACTACATTATCAATTCTAACATCATCTATGTCAAAGGCATTGGTAGCATCTGCGAATTGACCGCTTGAATTAGCTCCCATTGCATTACAACAACCAATTGTAAACTCCTGTGTAGGAGGAGCCCAATCTGATACATATGGACTTGTGGTTATATCCTCAGCTCCATACGACACGCCATCCAATGACAAAGTTGCCTTTGGTACTAGCAATGTAAAATCAACAGATACAACTACATCATGCCAATCATTATCTATAATTAAATCTGAATCAGCACCAGCCCATTGAATGCCTTGGTTGTTAACCCAAAATGTGAGTAATGCCCCGTTAAACCCTGCCAATGCACACCCAGAAACTATATTTCCTGGTAAGTTTGACATGTCACCAAGCAAGCAATTATTTCCATTGTCAAACCTAGATGGTATTTTTACTCGACAAGCTATTGTATAACTGTCGTGCTTAATAGGGCTTTGTGCTATCTTTAGAAACCCACCGTCACCAAGTATTTGTAGCCCTTCGCCATACACAAACCTTGAGGCTGAAGGCGATAATGACGCTCCACCTTCTAAAGTATACTCATCTGCACCAATAACACTGTTCTTAAAATCTTCATCGAGCTGTAGGTATGTTATATATTGACTTGTATCTAAAAACTCAGTTGTTGGAACATCTATATTTGGTTCTGCATCAGCTCCGTCAAACACTTCAGCCATACATGTACCTTTACTGTCTTGACCTTGACGTTCGTGGTGAACTCCATCGTGCATCCAACCCCTGGAAGGGAACAAGGTTGCATCTTCGTAACCTACGGTAATTAAGCTTGACTCTATTGAAGCTTGCCTCTGTCCTTCCTCTCTAATAGCGGTCATCTCTGTCTCGTCATCGTAATCAACAAGAGAACCGAGCAAAGATACATATAGTTGACTCATCCCAAAAGCATCACTATTATATTGCGCTAATGACTTAAATTCAACTAGATAGTTTTCTGGTGTTGATGTGTACCCTAGTGCAATACTACCTGCGTCATTCTCTCCTTGATCAAAGAGGACTATAATATTATTTACGTTGTATGCTGTATTCTGATTGAAAGATTCAATACATGGAAGAGCCTCTTTTGCTGAATCATATCTAAGCGTACCTCCACTCTCTGACCAGTTGCCATTAACGTCACTTTCTGGAATGTATTGTAGAGCCGTACCCCCTTTAGATGTAAATACTACGATACATTTTCTACCCGTTAATTCAAAGTGGCGATTCATAAATGCTGGAATCATAGACCCCTTAAAGTTAGCATTTCCCTCTGTTTGCCAATCTTTGGCCTCTTCGTTTTCCCACGATATACCATCAGCAGTTAAGTTATTAACATTATTGGTTACGCCCTCTGCATTCGACTGTCCTTGAACAATAATTATGTCGTATTGTAATGCTACTGGTAGTTTTGGTATCAGGGGAGAAAGATAACCGAGTTTATTATTTAAAGTAACGCTTGCAGTATCTACACCTATTGCTTTTACTCTGATTTGAATATCATCAAGGTTGTGGAATGTTTGCGGTATTGAGACTAAAGTGCTTGTACAGGCGGTAAAAACACCACCTGCATTAAGGCTGTATTCGTGCTGGTAGATCGTATATAGTGGGTTCATTGTAAAGGAAACTGTATTATTTACGTTATTCTCCACTAAATTAGTTGGTGCGCTTGGTGTGGCCATTTCTTAATTCTCCTAAATAGTTGATAAAACGCACTGCATGAGTGCGCTCTACAATTATTCTCTATTTTTTGTTATCTTCCATACATTCTTCGACAAGTTTCCTCAACTCAATTTTGTTGAGCTCTTGGGTATCTGTCATACCCTTTTCTCCCTGTCGCTTTTGAAGCTCTCTTAGAGCCATCTCATTGATCTTAGTGGAGTGTGTCAACACTGCTCTAGTTTCAACTAATATTTCAACTAGGGTGTCTTTAACGTACTTCTCTACTTCATTTAGTCTCTTACCCAAACCGTTGTTGATCTTAAGGATCTCTTTGTTGTGGGTTTTGACATATTTCCCAAAGAAGACTAGTAGGGTTACGAATAACCCTGCAAATACTCCTTGTTGGGAGGTTAGCTCTGAAACTAACTCTTCCATCGGATGCCCCTTTCTTTAATATGATTAGATTGACTGAAGCTCTGTCATTAGTTCGTTAAACGAGTATTCGGTAGTTGGGACGATTGTTTCGAAGTTTGAATCTGTAGATGTTCCTGCTTTACGAACGTCTCGCTCTGCCCAAAGCTCTTCCATGAAAACCTTGTAACAGCTTAGTTTTGGTAGTGCTGTCCAATCAAGCAGTGGATTTGTGAATAGTGGGAAGAAGAATAGCCTCATGTTCTCGTCACAGATTGCATTCTGTTGAGTGAATGCTCCGTTTGTGATTGAGTCTTTGCGAGCTTGTTCATCTTTAGCTTCTTTCTCTGCGATCTTTTCAGCGTTTGGGATGATTGAGTTTGCATCTTCTAAGATGTATTCTTTTTTGTTGTAAGGGAATTGGACATCTTGAATAGCTTCCACATCGAACTCTTTGTCGATAGTTGTGCCCACCCATTTGTTCAGTACGCTTTGCTGATTTTCGTTCTGACACGGGCAAGGCAATATTCGCTTGATCGTGCAATCTTCGTTTACTAAATACGTTAGTGTAGTTGTCATTTTCTATATTCCTCTTTAAGTATTTGTCTATTAATTTTTAGTCACCGTGAACTCGCCACAGGTTGCTTGTGATATTTTTGGTACGCTGATTCTGATTCTGCCTGTGAATGGATTTGAGCTCCCTGCACTAACTAGTAGTTCAGATATTTCAGTAACTTCTTCTCCATAAACTTGATAGTTGAATTGTAGTTGGTTATATGAACTCCATATCGTACTTAATACTGGCCTATCTTGCCCAGATTTTGGGTAGATATACATAGTCGCTACCGATGTCGTATTATTATCTACACCAAATATAAGGTTACTTCTAGTTGAGGGTGTTGCGCTCACGATACTTGATGTCGCATCTAGGTTTTGCCTTTCATAAACAGAACTAGAATTATTATTTATTACGACTGTGAATACACCACCATTAGCTCCATCACCATCCATCTCTACCTTTATCGTTCCATCAATCGAGTCGCCATTAATTCCACTAATCGTATACCCTGCTGATATATCTTCATTATCCACAATGATTTCAGCTACTGTCACCATTGGTACTGGGTCGATTGTTTTGTTTGAGTGGCGTCTGTACAGCGATACTTTGCATTCGATATTTAGTGCTGACGCAACAACTATGGATTCTACGTTAGAGATTTCGTCTCCATACCAACCTGCGTTTTCTTGTTGTTGGTATTGAGCAATGTGCCCCATGCTTGTTAACGTTAACCTTTCTTGTCCAGACTTTGCAAATATTCGCATAGCCCCTTCGTTTAGATACCCATCTAGTGCTAGTTGGTTGTTTGCGGATGCAATAGTTCCATTAGAATTTAAAAGCCTTTGGACGGTTCTAAGCGTGGTGAAATCTCCATTTATTGCAACTTGACGAGGAGATCCTATCCCTGTACCTACCAACAGATACTCTTCGTCTTGATCTCCGTTCAACCCACTGAACACCATGTTACCGCCAACCAAACCGCTTGAATCGTACTCACTAATCAGCTCGTAGTTTTCGAGGTTTACCGTTTTTGGGATTTGGTAGATGCGGAGGGTTAGGTCGGAGTCTGCACTAGTTGTAGTTTGGAATAACATACTCTGTATTGGAACAACACTATCTTTATAATACTGAGATCCTTTATTCACTTCAGTTACCCCCGAGAAAGCCGCTGAAGACCCTCCGTAAAGGGAATCAATATACCTTTCGTCCGAAGAGTCACCCGAAATAAGAGCTCTAAAAACACCTACCTCTGAACTACTCACATCCATCAGCGCACAAAGAGTAGAAGTAGCCGCGTTGTCAGCTACAGAGCTAAATGGGTTCACCCCATAACCTATCATAGAATATTGTCTATAGTCCGTTCCCGTTGACCCATTGAGCTTTAATCTGAATGAAGTGTTTATTGAGGAATAGTGAACCCCATCGACAAAATAATCGTATTTATCACCATTCAAGTTAGGTACGATGACTGGATCTATGTTCAGATTCCTCGTACCTTCAAATTCAAATATCATTTTATGTTCTGGATTCTCCATCCCCTAAGCCCTCGCGAATAAATATGTTCCTGTCAAAGCAGATTTCGTTACTTTATAAACGCCATCACCTTTGAACAGCTTGGTGTAATTACCAACGCTCGTTTGTACGTTTAGGTGAACAGTTTGATCGTCTGTTGTGGTAAGTGCACTATCGCAGTAGAGGTAAACCGACCTATTGTTTGGGAACGTAGGGTCGAAATCGAATACTAGAATTGTGTCCACTGTGTCTTCAACATAAAATAATTTATCAGTATCGGCAGGGAGTATTGTATAATCAGCTGTTTTACCAACCTCGGCTTTGCCCATTTCTCCAACAACATCACCCTTATCAATCGCAACTAATAGTCCTGTTGGAAGTGCATATCCAGCCAATTTATCAACTTCACCGATAGCATAAGTTGGCTTGGTGTCCACTAGTCCGCCTGCTGTAGTATTTGATAAATAAACACGATTTCCTACTGTGAAATCTGGCGTACCAACATCATCCCACTCGACAATACCTCCGTATTTAATTTTGATATTATCTACATCAATCACTTCGTCAACAACACCTTCTATAATAGATGTAGCCTCAACATCTGCTTGTCCCTTTACCCAAACTGAACCGTTGTGATATACTGCGTTTAGCTTTGCTAATCCATGCGCAGGTTGATAGAAGTCTTCCCCGATTGAGCTCCCCCCTCCACTCGCTAAAATCAACGCTTGGATGGCTTGAGACAATTGGCTATCGTCAGCCTTACTGGGTGTCAATCCACCTGCTTCTATGGCATTCTTTAGTTCGTCTTGAACCATGTTGAGCCAATCTTGATCCATAATCGTAGCAGGGATTCCTTGTGTAGGATCTCCTTTTGACCAGTAGCCTTGATCTCCTGCCTCTTCCTTTGTAGGCTTTACAGCTACGGCTGTTTCGTTGTCAATTCTATACATTTTCGTAAATCTCCATGTTTTGATTTATCAATTAATTTAAACAAAATGAGAGGATAGAGAAAAATCTCTATCCTCTCATGTATTACTTGTACTACTATTCAGCTATTAGGTCATCCCCTTCTTCTAATAAGAACTCCTCTCCACTTTCAAGGGTAATTGCGTGTATCACTTCCTCTAAGTATATAAACCTAACCAATGTGTGAGCAGGGGCGGTTCTAGTAATTGCGCACTCTAGTGCCTCATTACCCCATCGCCTAAGTGGATCGCCTACTGTTGATGCTCCGACTTTTGCTTCAATGATTTTAATCCCTGTGTTTACAACATCCCACACAAACAGCCAATCCTCATCATGGATTGCATCTGTTATAGGATCACCAACTCTCATTGGGTCATACTCAACAATCTCTGCATCTTCGTAACCCAATTTCTCCGCTATGTTCAGATAATAAGCTCTACTCTGCCCACCCGTTTCGTTCAGTTTGGCTACTACATTCTCCCTTCTCTCATCTGCGTTGAATTCAACAAATTGAGTACAGTCGTTTGGAAGTCCACAGACTCTCTCCCAATCCTCCAACAAAGATGTTGTACTATTGGGGAGAATGTTATAAAACATATCCACACCTGCGTGCTCACTTCTCTCTAGTTCACTTTCTAAAGCTTTGATGAGCAGGTCGGTGTTGGAACCTTCATCGTAGTTCCATGCTATTCCTGTTGGGAGGAGGTTTTTTATCTCTCCATCCCATTCTACTTTTTTAATCAACATTTTTTCAAAGCCTCCATTTATACGAAAGTTATATCGCCTAGTGTTAGAAGCTCAAATTTATCCGCTATCATGTCCTCGGTTGGAGATAGGATGTAGTGGTATTCCTCTCCTGTCGCCAAGCTTATAGCTTCACTGACATTTGAGAGTCGTATTGTAGACCCAGGGGATGCATCTCTCAAAAATAGAGATTGAAGTTGTTTCTTTACGCTCTCTTGCACATCTAGCGTTGCAGGGACAACTTGTAGAGTCATGTCTTGCAACTTTTTGATTGGAGCATCTGCTGTGAATTGTTTTACTGTAACGGGGCGAACGGTGTTTATGTACGCTTCCGCTTCATCTATTTTTTCTTGCTCTGGGAATCCATCAACTGTTGCATTGTCTGTCATAAATAAAACTCTAACAGCTCCCAATTCAGTATCGGGGTAGTTGAATTCCCAAGCTCTAGTTACGTCTTCCACTTCTGTAGCCCATGTGATATAGTCATCAGAGTTTCCGCCATGTGGGGGTGTCTGAATTCTATCTAACAATTTAGCCAATAGGGATTCATCACTTTCTTCGGGGTCGCCACCATCAATTCCCTCCTCTTCTACAACTGTAGTAGAAGCTACTCCTGTGGGTGGAGAGATGAACGTTAATTCTATTCCTTCAACTGCATTGATTTCAACATCTGTGTCTGCCCCTGTCTTAACAGATTCGACAGCGATGGAGATTTCATTTTCAACAGGCATGGTTGCATCTTCTGTTGTCAGATAACGAACATCATCACTCCGTTTTAATTCCGTTCCCTTCGGGATGAATGCATTTAGAACTCCTGTAGCTTTGATACTACCTGTCGATTTGGTAGCAGGATCTCTTGGTACTCCCCAAATTCCTGCCCATCGAGATAGATTCTCACTATCGGCCGTGTCGGGGAAAGCGTTTTTCGCTATATAATCTTGGTAGCTATAAATACCATTTAACGCTCCTGCGGTCGCATCTCCGATACTATTCAGATAACTAAACTGTAGGCTTGCTTCTGTTGTTCCTAGAGAGACATTAATCGTGTTCTCTACTTGAGCTATCAATTCTGATAGTGTTGGTTTCGTGTACGCCATCTTTGCTCCTTTTTAGCTAAAATCCCAAGCATAATTAAATTTAAAAGTGAGAACAGATTCGTCGGGTTTAACTATCTGTACCAACATGTTCATTCTGTTTGGGTCTGTACTCGCCCATTCATTTTCTACAATTACTTCTTCCCCAACTCCGTCCGTAACAACCCATTCTAAACACTCTTCCACCATTTCTTTGGCTTCTTTAAGTGTTTGAGCTGTGGCCTTTCTTCTTCCTAGAAGCCAAAGCCTACTCCCTATCTTTGTATCTCTATAGGAGTCAGCCCACCAACCTCTTTTGTTACTACCTTCTACTTCATCCCCATCGTTCGCTCTTCGATCAGTGAAGATGGAGATAGCAACGGCAGTTTCGATATCTGGTCCGTCACTAATTACATGACCATCTTCCGTGATATCAATATCTAGAAAATGACCTCTATCCGCCAATGTAAAATCTGCCATTGCTTTTCCTTTATTTTATGGTGTAGGTATACTCGGTGCTTCTGGAGCATCGGGCATATTTGGTGGTGTTGGTGGTTGAATATCACACTCTAACTCTGAATTCTTTAGTGCCAATGATGCTAATAGTTTTTGTAGCTCCAATAAATATAGGGCTTGCATAGCAATCAAATCATCATATGGTTTTTTAAACACGTCGATCACCCCTTGAATCCAATCTAATATCTCTGTTGGGTCAAATGATGGAAGCTCGATAACTGGGATTAGCGGTTGAATTTGCGCCTCAATGCTCGCAAATAAGTCGGTAAAAATATCTTGAATATCAATACCCATCAATTCTAAATCCTCACAATTCACTAGCGACTCAACCTGCTTCCTCTTGTTCTCAAAAAACTCTGTATTTACCTCTGCCATTTTCCTTTACCTTTTTTTAATTTATGTTAGTTACTATTCCATTAATAACACTTATCGTACTTGTTGGGCTCGCTGTCCCTGTTGCTCCTGTGCTTGTACTAAAGTTTCCAAACTGTGTTAAGTTTCCGTTCCAAGTTGAATTTGGGCAATCTATTGATGCAGTTTCACTTACGTTCACTTCTGCGTTTTTAGCCGAAACCGTTAGATCATTTGCAACAGAGATTGTTGCATCATTTGCAACTTGAATATTTGCATCTTTGCAAACTACTTTTACAGTAGTGTCTGTCTCTACTAATATCTCGCCACTCTCTGCATCGAATTTAATCCGATGAACTTTCTCGACATCTCTTTTGGTGTACATTATCGTATCACCGTGATTGAGATCGAGTGGCTTGTATCTTCCGTCATAGGTCATAACGACCCACCCACTCTCTAATGATCCACCCCTATTGAGGTTAATAGTATCTGCTCCGATAATCGGGGCTGATTCAAAGCCATATTGCTGTGGTGCAGGTATGTCACTAATTGTTTGTCCCTTAAATAGCTCATTCTGCTGTATCTGAATCGACTTCTTGTTATCTACGAGTGTGAGTCTACCTCGTAGAGCAACGTTGTTCACATTGCTCCTAATGCGCCTTATTTCATCTCTCATTGATTGGCCTTCGCGTTTAAGTTCCTATCATGCGCCTCGTTTGCTACTGTTACCGCATATGAACCTGTCTTTTTTGCTTCATCTTCTTTGACTACATTGCCTTTAGGATTGTACACATCCTTATCCACCAAAACCATACTAGTAATTTGACCACTCTCTGACATCTTTAAACTCAACTCTTTTATCATAAAGCTATAGCTCAAATCGACACCTATAGATGGGATCTTACATGTTATTGCAGTGTTTACTTGATAAGGTTCTCCCGAGGTACTAGTCCACCCAAAAACATCAACATTAATCTCTGTTGAGGATGATGTTATTGACTTCTTAATCCACTTCGCCTTATTTTGGGTTGATGCTGTATCTGTATCTGTCGTATGAATAACATTTAGAGGTCTATATCTAGGGAAATTCTTATCATAATCAACCGAGTCTGTATTCTTTTTCCCAGTGTCTTCTTTACTTCCGCTATCCCCCATTTGAGAAAATATCTCGATTTGGCTATAATCTCTTGACATATCGTAAGATTTACTTGCAGAAATTAAGTTAACCCCTTCTTCCAAAACAACCCTAGAATCCAACCTAGTTTGAGTAGTCAAAACTAGATTGCCACTTTCATCGGTGTATGCCAAGAATCCAAAACGATTTGAGATCTTTTTAATCTCGTCTCCAATCTTAGAGTCTATTCCAATCTTATGTTCTTCATATGGTTTTAATTTTGATACATCTTCACTATATGCTAGACCTACCTTACCTTTCTTTGTAGAGGGGTCATACATGAATGGATCTATTAATTCTGCAATTAACTCAATTGGGGTTACTTTTTTTCTGTTGAACGATGCCACTTCTCCACTATATAATGGAACTGAAACAGAACAATCAACCAAGTCACAAGTAACGTCCCTGCCAGAAATGTTTAAAAATGAACCATTGTTGTTAAAGCCAGGGGTTTCTATGTCAACATACCCAGTCATAATTATATGTTGGGCTTTTTTGTCATCTGTTGATACATAGATTTCAACGAGGTCTCCTGCTTTTATTCGTGGGATCTCGTTTTCGTCTGCCCATGAATTAATCACCGTCAAGGAAAATGTTCCACAAATGTTCTCTACACTTTTGGAAATATCAACACTCTTCCATCCACTGTATTCTTTTTTACTTCCATTTACCTTAACGATTATATGCATTCTATTTTATTACCTCTATTTCTCCGATTGGAGTTCTTAAATTATGATCGATTCCATTTCTAAGAGCAATCTCTAGATACCTTGTGGAATCATCATATTCGTTGTATGCTATTGTTAAAACAGGCTTTACTGATTTAACCTCAACTTCTCTTACGTTGGGTAGATCTTCTATTCGCAATGCTAAATCAGAATTGACCTTTGACTTAAGATCCATTAATGCTAAATAAGCATCGTTAGCTCCTGTCTTTCCACTATCCCCACGATTTAAAATCATTTCATCGAAAGCATCATTTATTCTATCTTTATACTCTATAGCTTGTGCCGTTGATTCATATGAGGTAGTGATAATCAAATCTGCCAAATTAACCAATAGGATTTCTTTTTGGTAATCCTCTAATACTTCCCTCAACCCTTGGGCGATTTGTTCGTTTTCTGTCCTTACTACATCAACATAAACGATCTTTCCTGTCCCAGGATCTAACACTGGTTTTTGAGTACCGCCACCAATCAAAAATGCACTATCGCTATTTAATTGCTGGCTTGTGTTGAAATTGAATAAACTAAAAGCATTTTCAAGCTTCGTGAATGGGTTTGTAAAAACGTTGTTCACCTCGCTTAAGAGTGTTTGGTAAGCGATTGCTAATTCAGTTGGAAGATTAACCAATGTGTTGACGGCTTTTTGTGCCTTATCTAGTTTGTCGAAATATTCACCAAAGCCTTCTGTGTCTTTTTCCCCTAGCCCAATAGATCCTCGAATCTTATCAAATAGGGAATTTATGTCTCCACTCAATAGAGCATCAAACCAATCGGGCTTGTTTCGTTTTGTTTCATAATTCTCTATGAAGTTTCCAATCGAGATAGTGGAGGTCTTGAGTTCCGCATCTCTTACTGCACCTTTGGTATCTGCATCTTCTTTTGGAGGCTTTAGTTCTCCAGCTTCTTTGAAAGTGATGCGAAATGTCTCAACACTACCTTGTGTGTTATCAAAAACCACAGAGCAAGAAAGGGGTACGACTAAGTACTCTCCCATTGTTGGGTGGATGAACTTACCTTTACCCTTTGTCTCTATCGCTTCTATTAGCTTATCTCTTTGTATCTCGTATAATCTAGTCTTACCAACCCCAACCTCAACTACCTTCTTTACACCTTTGTTTTTTGGGTATTGCGTTACATCCTTTTTTACAAACTCAACAGTATCCACAACATGAGCATTAACTACAAATGTTCTTGGTAGTCTCCCGACATCTTCCGAATATGGGATGTCTTGGTATGGGAATTGATGAACTGTGATTCTTCTTCCGAATTCCGTCTCAATGCTATCAACAAAAAACTGAACCCCTTTAAATGAAGATGAACCCAAAGACTTATCTTTATGTGGGTTTGTTCTGTTTTTATCTCTAGTTATTGTTTTGTTTTTTAGCTCTAGCGAACTTTCTTTTAATTTTTGTCGCCTTGCGTTGTCAATATCTGCCATTTTTTTACTATCGGCTTTGGCTTTATCGCCTTTAACTACATCTTCTAAAAATCCAAATAATCCCATTTTATAGGCCTCCTACTACCGATGTTGAGCCGACTGCTAGGTTTTCTTTCACCGCTGTGTTCACAGCACCTTCGGTTGTAACACTCTTGATTTTTCCATTTTCTTGATTTATGTTTACGACTAGTTGGACTTCCCCATCCTTCATCGTCTTTGTTCCATAAGATCCATACTTCTCATAATTTTCCATAGCTTGTTTCATCAACCTTGGGACGGCAAGGCTTAATGAAGCCTGCCTCTCTCTGGCCAACATGCTACTTTCGGTGGTTTTTACTTTGTTATCGTAAGCTTTATTTTTTCCGCTGTCTGTTATTGCAAAATCACCCCTCTTGATTTTTGTCCCAATCCAGCTGATACTATCAATTGCATTCCCAAAAAAATATGCCGACCAATCAACAATACCTTTTTCTTTTGCACCAGTTTCCTTTTCAATATATTCCCTAGCTTGTTTCTCTTCATTCCCGACTCTAGAATACTCTTTTGCGCTAGTTGTAGCCAAATCTATAGATGTTACTAACGAATCCCAAAAGGACTTATGCTCCTTGATCCTTTTGTTAAACCCTTCCATTTTATTTTTTACTTTGGAAAATTTGGAAACTTTACCCTCTGCATCATCAGCCTCATCTCCTGCTGATGCAAACCAAGTAGCAACACCAGCTAGAATTGGAATAATTAAAGATAACCCACCCGTTGCTAGAGTGACGCTAGACCCCAACCCAAAAAACGCAGTAGTTAGAACCCAAACCCCTTTTATGAATATTCCAATCTTTATTGCAACAAATGCTAAACCTATCGCAGTTAATCCAGCCCCAACCCCAACAAGAGCCGACATGAATAGCCTAGCCCCTACTGATCCCTTGTCTAGCCACTCGACAAATCGAGACATCATATCTATGACTCTCTTTAGTGGTTCTTGAAGATGCTTTTGGAAAACCTTAATGGCAAATGATTGAACGGTTGCCTTAAAAGCTCCCCATCTCATGTTTGCCGTAGCCATAACTTTATTCAGTTGCTCGTTGGCGATTCCAATTTTTTTGGACGCTACAGCATATTCCTCAAGAGCTCCTTTATTTTCTAAAAGGGCTAGTGTGGCTACAATGTCTCGTTTCGTAAATTGTTTTAGTAGGTCACTTGTGTTGTTGATCTTACTTCCGTAATTTCCAATCCACTCAGTGAGGTCTTTATAATTCTTTATTCTACCACCACTCTCTTTGTCGATAGTAAGCATGATGTTTCGAAGCATTCTACCTGCTCTAGCTCCGCGAACATTCTTCTCGGCAACGAGCTGAATGATGCCACCAAGATTTTGGAAGCTAAGTCCCATTTTGCTTGCAACTGCGGCAGATTCTCTCATTGCTAGAGCTTGCTCATTGATTGGAGAAGGCCCAGCCTTCGCTAAAGATGCCATAGAGTCTAACATTTCATTGGCTACTCTAATATTTTTAGCAGAGTCTTTTGATGCTAGACCCATGGCGTTCATTGATGAGGTAAGGGCTGTAGCCGCATCGGGAACTGTCATCCCACTTATACGAGCCATTTTGATCGAGGCTTCCGTAACAGCCTTAAGAGCCTTCTCTTGTTTAAGAAGGACAGGCATGTTACTACCAACCTTGGTCATACCATCAACAACCTCAGATGAACTCATACCAAAGGCTTTCCCCATCTCTAGTGCGCTAGTGGATAAATAGTCCATTTGTTCAGACCCAAGCCCAGTAAGGGCAGATAGGTTAGCGATTGATTGCTCAAACTCACTACCTACCATTATCACTTTTCGCATTCCGAGCGTTAACGCTCCAAAGCCGACAATTGCTAGTCGATTAAAACTAGCATTGAGTTTTTTGGCAGATGCCTTCATCTTATCCATTGAGGTGGCTGTCTTCTTAGACGTTTTGCCCACTTGCTTCAATTGAGCATTCAACTTTTGAGTAACCTTTCCGAACTTGTCGAAAGCTTTAAACTCAATTGCGATTGTCATGTCATTTGCCATACTAACTCCATTCTATTTTTCTTTAGGGGCTTGCTCTTTAGCAATCCTAACTGCTTGTTCATACCATTTTACTAATTCTAAGTCTGTCAAATCTTCTATTTCAGAAGGTTGCATCCTAAAGAATTTAGCCAAGTCCCCTCTCACCGCCCAATAGTCTTCTTCTATTGGGAAGGACTCAAAAAACAGGAGATAACCTCCTGTATCCCCATAATATCCGAGGCATCCAATTCATCTGTTTGTGGTGGTGTCCACCCTGCCGACATCTGTATCGCCTTAAGGCACTCGTTCATATCCATGTTGTTTATGTCGAGTTTCTTCAAGTGTTTTCCCTTAAAGCGATTTAGTCGGACTTCGTTGATTTCTACTCCACCAAAATCGAATCCGAAATTGAGTGGGTAGTCGTAAAATTTTGCTGTTGCGATTTCTTCTAAAGTTTCTTCTGTCATTTTCTGTGTCTCCTTTACTAGACGTTTGTTTATAAAAAGAGCCACAAGCAGAATTCTGAGGTAAAGGATAATTCCGCTTGTGACTCTCAAGTTTTTATACGATGCCTTTACCCATCGTTTCAATCTATTTTAGTTGAGCCATGCTCCACTAGTCCCTTCAAAGCGCACTGTTACTTCTGCTTCTTCTGGGTTGTTTTCCAATTGGTTCACTTGAACTGCTTGGTTAACTACTGCTGTCTTTCCATTCGCAAGTTCAACAGTAACGGTTACGTTAGCTAGTTTTTCAATTGCGTTTAGATCGATGTTTGCACTATCAGTGATAGTACACTCGACAAATGGAACTACAGGAATCTCTTTGTAGCCGTGGACACCATCTTGACCAACGATAGTCTCGCGAGATGTGTTTCCTGGGGCTACATTAATAGAACCCTTAAGTTCTAGTGGGATTCCATCGACATTAATATAGGTAATACCTGCTATACGTGCCATAATTTATCTCCTTTAAAGAATGAATTGAATACTTGCCGCAAATACACGGAATTGATTAACAAGATCTGGTGGCAGAATTGCATCAATACGAGTGCGGTCAGTAAGATTACGTTCAACAACAAGCTCTTCTTGGAATTGCTCGATGTTTTCGATAAGTCCAAGATCAATCCAATCGTAAGCTAGAGAAACAATTTCAGCTCTAACCGTGTTTGGAGTAACCATAGCTTGTCCGACAGGGATACGAGTTCCATTATCAGCGAGCTTGTGACGAGGATACTTAAGCTTAATGCGATTCAATAGAGTCTGACGTAAGAACGAAAGAGTATATGGAGTGTTTGCATCAAGATAAGAAACGTCTGGCACTCCACTATCGCTAGTTTGATAAGTAGTGATAAGGCGCTGAACTCTAACCGTACCATCTCCATCAACTGCATGTGTAGCAATACCGCTATTTAATAGCGTCCCTTGCTCTGTGAAATTACGTCTGTCTGCCTTCTTGTCTGCAATCACACCTTTAATTTCAAGCGTCTGTAGTGGGCGAGCAGGGTCGATTTCGATGCTAGGAGCAACGCGAGCCACTTCTGCACTCAAGTAGCGATAAGATGAGTTTGGTGTATCGTATCCTGCATCAACAATTGTTAGGTGCTTACTATTGTGGTTCCCACCAACTGCTACCAACTCACTTGTTGTACCACGAGCTACCGAATATGCGTGACCTTCTAGTTGAACTAGTGGATTCCAACGTCTATCTAGTTCATCTTTAAGAGCAGTTAGGTTGTCTGTGTCTGCATATGGGGAAACCCAATGGTTGAATATTTCGTCTGGAATATTTGCGATTCCGTCTGCGATGTCAACATCTGTTGCTCCACCTGCCATATCAACT
>Ga0233415_10000558_pt1 | contig 17358 bp, 19 predicted proteins | sample Na_anoxic_12_MG_FD_188631 | JGI IMG/M metagenome (GOLD analysis project Ga0233415, IMG submission 188631) | Seawater microbial communities from Saanich Inlet, British Columbia, Canada - Na_anoxic_12_MG | ecosystem: Environmental > Aquatic > Marine > Inlet | place: Canada: British Columbia... | reverse complement strand
TGATTTAAAAAAATATTGTATGGAAACATTAAATTATTCAAAATATATTGATAGATTTAATAATAGTATTGATACTCTATTAATTCCATAATTTATTTATAATTAGATATTACTAAATATTACTAAATATTACTAAATATTACTAAATATTCAAAATGATTAAAAACATATAAATAAATTCATATAATATAATATATTATATGAATCCACACGATTTACTAAATACAAATACTTTTATAAACACTAATGAAATCCAATTTAATGAAAACCAGAGAACTCGTGATCGTGTCAATGTTCTGAAAACAATTGATCGTCCATTTCCCAAAAGATACAATCGTAATTGGGATCCAATTATAAGTGATGAAGTTCGTGATATTGTTAAAGATCGTTATAAAAAATATAAGACCACATCTCTCTTATTAGATAGTCGTGATAGAAATCACAAAGTGTATCCTAATCCAAACAATTATAAACTTGTTTTGGGTAGTCAATTCAATTATATTGAATCTATTAAATTACTTGATATCAATATTAATAACCTATTTTTAACTAAGACTACTATTTCATGGATAAATGAGAGTGGATATTTTACTACCGAGATACCATGCGGTATCTACTCTTCACAAAATTTAGCTAATATTATGTCTCAATATATGAGTATGGTACCAGATGATAATGACAATATACAGAATATAGATGTTAAAATTGACCCTGTATTGAATGATATTAAAATAATCAATAGATTACAAGTGCCGGAAATTGTAGCAGTTCAAACCTTATTACAATCAGGAGATGATGTATTTACTCCACAAGTTGGTTCACCTGTTCAAACTGGTATCTATATTTTAGTTAAACAGGATACACCATTTAGTAATCAAAATCTACCTTTAATACCAACTAATCTTCCTAATATAGGTGGATTTTCCAATCTTTTATTCAATTGCCAAGAATTTTGGCAAGGTAATAGCAATGGTAATGAGTATAAACGGATAGATGAAATTGTGATTAGTGGTGTAAATTATCAAAGATATTTATTAATACCGAGACCCAATGGACAGGAATTGAAGACAAAAACAGCTCAAAATATTGTCACTGTATCATCAATTGAGAGTTATTTAAAATCAACTTTAATAAATAAACATAATTTTATTAGCAATTTTAGTGATAAAGAGTTAGAATGTCTTCCTATAATAGGTGAATCCAGAGAATTTTCTATTGATTTTAATAATTCATCTTTAATGAATATTTTTAATTGGAAAGAGTGTGATGAAGAATTTAAATATGTTTTAACAAATAATTCACCATCTAATGTAAGTAAAGAGAAATGTTTTGATATTTATAAGGATCAATGTGTTAAGCAAAGCGCTGGGCAAAGCGCTGGGCAAAGCGCTAATCATTGCAATTATATCTTTAAAGTGGAACCATATATTCTATTGAAATTGACAATACCATCATATGCTGAAGATCGAATAGCTGGAAATTTAGTAAAGAGTCAAAATCTACCCAAGAGGATGATATATAACAGTGATGAGATGGAGGATACAACGAATATTTTCGCAAAAATTAGTATCAGTCATGAAAATAAAGTCGAGACAAGTGTGTTAAAATTTTATGAGTCACCTTTAGAGAAATTTGATGAAGTTATTATCACATTTTTGGATAAAAATGGTAAAATATTGGACTTAAAATGTGATCAAACGATTATGTTAGAAGTGACAGAAGCGGTAGATGTTTTGAAAGACACTTTAATAGATTCTAGACATGGGGAGGCAAATATAACAGGTGTCAGACATTAATTGGTTAAGAAGAAGATAATGAAATATAATATATGTATGTTCAACAATTAGTTATAAAAAATGATGGTTAAAATTTATATCTTACAAAGTATACAATTAGTCATGCCTTCAAGACTTAAGACAACAGAAGCCGAAAGGCTTATAAAAGAAGCAATAGAAATTGCTGAAGCGGATGCGAGATGGTTACGTAGAGGACGTGGTTACGCTGCCCGAAGGCAAATAGAAGAAGCGGAAAAATCAGTTCGTGCATTTATTGACCAAGTTGATTTTTCCTCCAAAACTCCGGAGGAAATATTTGAAGAAAATGTGGTAATTGTGTAATTTCATTATTCTTTGAATTAAAATTATAAGTATTTTTCCAATATTTTATAAAAAAAATCAGATATAAATATATATGGTTTATAAAAAATATTTTGATAATAGATTGAAAAAATTAACAACATTTAATAAAATTAGATTATATAAATTATTAGAAATTTCACAATATATAATACTATATTTGTTAATATCTATACCAGTTAGTGTAGTATTAGAAGAAATATTTCCTGATGTAGATGAAAGTAAACCAATTTGGAAAATAATGATTGAAATAATTGCACAAATGGTAATAATGGGGATTTTAATTTTTTATTTAATGAAGATAGTAAAATTGGTACCATTTATTTTTATGAGTGATAAAAGTTATATAGAACATAAAATATTTGAATATGAAGGTACAATTACAATATCATTAGTAATGTTAGGTACACAGAAGAATTTAGTTTCAAAGATACATATTATACGTAAAAGAATTATGGATGTGATATAAATAAAAATAAAAATTCTTGTGTAATTATATAGATGAGTTTTTTACAACCAAATGATAGAAATCAAGAAGTCTTTCCACAATTTCAAAATGGACGTGTTATAAATATTAACGAAAAACCTGTTGAATGGTATCAACCCTTTGATGGAAATAAACCCAATGATTCATTTCAGAATCAAGCCCTTTACGGAATTCAAAGCCATTCCGTCTTAGGTGACGCATTTTTCTCAAAAGCTAACGTACAATTGGTTCACAATATGGTTAGATATCAAGTATACCTTCGTTCTGATAAGAAGTATTTGATAGGAGAACAGTCAAACCTTGATCTCGAAGTGATCATGCGTTCAATATATCTCCAATTTAGCCGTAATTTGCAGGATAGAATCACAGAACAGATAAAAGAGCTTAATATGAAGGTAGTAAATGTAATTTTGCCGCGCATACTGTCATCTATAGAACAATATATCGGATATCTCCACCGAATCAGCACATTGCCACAAGAAATTGAGCTTCCGAAAAATGTTTCGAGTAAAGGAACGAAAATTTTAAAATCTGTGACTAGTACTTTTTGAAAAAATCAACATAATGATATCCACTTGATATAAATATATTTGTAGGATTTACATTTTTTGTATTATTTCATTAAAATTTAATAAAATAATAAAAATATTTTTACTTAATCCATTTAATAATTTCATTTAGACCATTTGATTCAACATTAAAACAGTTTTGATCACTGAATCAGGAACAAGAGAAATAGAATCAATTCCTTCATCAACTAAAAATTTTGCGAAATCTGGAAAATCACTCGGTCCTTGCCCGCATAGACCAATCTTGGTCCCATTCCTCTTACAACCTTGGATAGCCATTGATATCATTTGTTTTACAGCACTATTTTTTTCTGAGTATATATGCGACACCAATTCTGAATCTCTATCGAGACCGAGTGTTAATTGTGTTAAATCGTTACTACCAATAGAGTATCCATCAACATATTTACAGAATTCATCAACTAAGATAACATTACTTGGAATTTCACACATTAAGTATACTTGTAATCCATTCTCCCCACGTTTCAATCCATATTTCTCCATAACTGCTAAAACATTTTGACATTCTTCCACTGTTCTACAGAATGGTATCATCACAATTACATTAGTCAGCCCCATTTCTTCTCTAACTTTTTTGATTGCTGCGCACTCTAATCCGAAAGCTTGTTCATACTCTTTAGAATAGTATCTAGAAGCACCTCTCCATCCAATCATGGGATTCTCTTCATGAGGTTCAAAATATTTGCCACCTAATAGATTTCTATACTCATTAGATTTAAAATCACTAAATCTAACAATCACATTATTAGGGTGAAATGCTGCCCCTATTTTAGCAATACCGTATGCTAATTTATTGACAAAGAATTCAATTGGATCTTCAAAACTTTTAGCAAGATCGTCAATTTTATCTAATACATCGTTATTTTCAACTTTTTCAGGATGTAATAATGCTAATGGATGAACTTGTAAAGTGTTATTGATAATGAATTCTAATCTTGCTAATCCCACACCAAAATTGGGAATCTTGGCAAATTGAAAAGCTTTTTCAGGGGATGCTACATTCATCATAATTTTAGTCTTTTCTGGCATCTTAATGTCATCTAAAATAAGCTCACTCTTATTATATTTCAATTCACCATCATATATGTAACCTACTTCACCATCCGCACAATTAACTGTTATCATTTGATCACTCTTTAACTCTTTGGTCGAATTAATTACACCAACTATAGTGGGAATTCCTAATTCACGTGCAATAATAGCTGCATGACAAGTTCTACCACCTCTTTCAGTAATAATTGCACTTGCTTTTTTCATAATAGGTTCCCAATCAGGATCAGTTATTTCAGTGACGAGTATATCACCATCGTTAAATTCAAGATCATTTTGTCTGGAGTCTAATGACAGAATGGTTTTTACATGTCCATGTGAAATTTTATCTCCAATAGCAATACCATGTAAAATAGGTTCAACACTTTTATTAACTAATGAGTATGTTGTTAAAATATTTTGATCTTTATTGGAATGAATAGTTTCAGGACGACATTGAACAATGTAGAGTTCATTTGTAATACCATCAACCGCCCACTCTACATCAACGGGACACCATTTTTGATGTTTATTTGAATAGTATTCTTCAAGAGTGGTAACCCATTTAGCTAATTGTAAAATATTTTTATCATTTAGTGAAAAATTATTATAATCATCTAAAGAAACTGATATAGTTTTAGTCCTTTTATCTTGGTTATCAGAATATATCATCTTTTCCAATTTATTTCCTAAAGTTTTATCAATAATAGAATCATAACCTTGGTTCAAAGTTGGTTTGAAGACAATAAATTCATCTGGTTGAACTTGACCACTAACAACCATTTCACCTAATCCATAAGAACTATTAATCACAATTGCATTTTTATTTCCTGATTCAGTATCAATAGAGAATGCAACACCAGCGGAAGCTAAATCTGAACGAACCATTTTTTGTACACAAACACTTAATTTAATAGTGGTTGTATCAAAGTGAACATTGTGTCTATAATCAATAGCTCTTTCATTGAAAATACTTGCAAAACAATTTTTGATTCTTTCCAATAATTGACTACCACCTCTCACATTTAGATAAGTGTCTTGCTGTCCTGCAAATGAGACTTCAGACAAATCTTCAGTTGTTGCAGAAGATCTAACCGCTACATCAGTCTCTTCTTGTTGATCTCCATTAATATCAGTATAGAGTTGTGATAGTTGGTGGTATTTATCAAGAATATCATTTTGAAGATTAGTAGGAAAGTTACCGTTTTGAATGAGACGTCTAATTTTTTGCGCATCTCTTCTAAGTTTTGTATGATCATTATAGTCAATATTATTTAAGATATCATGGATATTTGAATCTAAATTATTATATTCAAGAAAATATGTATAAGCATCAGTTGTAACAACAAAACCGTTAGGAATTTTAATATTAAGAGTTTGTAAATTGGATAACATTTCACCTAAAGATGCGTTTTTTCCACCAACAAGATCAATATTTGAGAGATTGACTTCTGAGAGCCATTTAGTTTGAATAATATCCATAATATTTATAAAATATTATATATATTTTAATTGCAATTTTTATTCGCATAAAGTTTATCATTAATTCTATTACAAGAATTATCAACACATTTCCATTTTGTCCAATTATTACAATTCTCACAATCATTATCATATTTACACTCTTTTTTATTATTATCAGGATTATTATCAGGTTTATAATTAGTACAATGTTGTGGACAACATTTATCTGTTTTATTTAACCATTGACAATTGCCGTTTGCGTCAGTTGGAATTTTGCAACCTGAACATTTGCAACCTGAACAAAGATGTTCATAATAATTTTGACTTAGTAGTAAAAATATAAATAATATTATAAGAATAAGATATATCATTTTATATTATTATTAAATATATTTTTATAAAAAAATATTGATATTAAATATAATGGATACAGAAAGATTGATACTAACTATTTTAGGATTTTTTGGATTAATTTTTATATTAGTTATTATATATTACTTTTTAGCAAGATGGATGGAACAACCATCCACTAAAGATAAACAAGTTGCATGGCCTCCTGCAAGTTATATGGAAGCAACCGGTGCACAATGTCCAGATTATTGGAATAATGCAGGTAATGTTGGTGAAGGTGAACATAGATGTGTAAATAAATTTAATTTACCAGTAATAAAGAGAGATTCAAGACGTTGTAAAAATGTTGACTGTTTAGATGATGGTAATTCCAAAAATTTTAAAACAATTGCTAAATGGCCTGTAAAAAACAGAAATGAAATAAAAGATAGATGTTTATGGAGAGATTGCTGCGTGACAGATAAATTAAATAAAAATGTTCCTGCTTCTTGGATCGGTATTGATTCTGTTTGCAATTCTTAAAATATTTAAAGTTATATTTATATATTAAAATATAAAATTAATATATAAAATTGGATTATGAGTAGTGAATCTTGTATAGTTAAAGAGTATTTTGTAGAAGATAATCAAAATAATGTATAATGTGGTAGAAATATGATCACTAATATAAATGTAAGTAAAAATAATAGTATAGTTCGTTTAGAAATTGGTAAAAATTTAATAAAAATGTTACCTCTTCTTAAAAATATTTGCACACATATAGATGCTTCTGAAAATAGGTTGATTAAGTTAGATGATTTACCCAAATTATTAAATTATTTAAATGTTTCTAGGAATAGAATACAACATATGAATTTTAATTCTTTAACAGATAATTTACAATATCTCAATATAAATCATAATTTTATTAGAGACATACCATATTTACCCAGTGGTTTAAAAACATTCATTTGTTGTAATAATATGTTACGTCAAATACCTGAAAACTTACCACCTAGATTAAAAATTTTAAAAATTTGTAATAATAGAATTACTGAATTACCAAATGTTTTACCAACAAGATTGAAACTATTATCATGTAAAAATAATAATATTGATGAAATTCCAGATTCAATTATGAATTGCAATTCTTTAACAAATTTGAAATATGATGGCAATAGACGTATTCGTGTAAGTGAAGAAATTTTAGAATTTATAGATGAAATTGTTAGAAGAAATAGAGAAAGAAATAATTATCATGCAAATGCCAACAATGTATTTGATAAACATGTTAAAACAGTTTATAGAGATGGACAAAATGTACACGATAAGAGTATTGATAAATCTGTTTTGGAATCTCTTCAGAAGATTATAAAAGAGACTAAATTAGTTAAACGAAGAATTGTTGATTGTTTAGAAGAATTTAATAAGATAATTGAAGAAGAAGATGATATTATAATAATTGAAGATGATGAATATATGTACAATACTCCTTATAAGAAATTGGAATACTTATGTTCAATAGATTATAAACATATACAATTAGGATTAACTTATGCTGATATTTTTGTCTATGTGTGGAATAAGATTAGAGAATCACCTTATAGAAATGATATTATAAACATTTTAATTTCTGAGTTAGATGAAATGTTAAGTGTATGTTTTACCGGAAGAGTATCAAGATTGGTAAATTGTTTGAATGGTTTTGATGATAATGTGGTTATTAGTATTTCAGAAACATCACAAATACAGGCTAAATATGATTTAATTAACAAAAAATTGTTACATAGTTATGATGTAGATAGTTTAGAAATACAATGTTATGTTTAAATATTGGTTTATAGATTTATTGAAAGAGATAGATATTTCAGATGATAAGATAGAAGAGTGGATTACACCATTTAATGACTTTATTGAAGAGTATTTGTACGATTTTGATTTTGAGATAGATGAAGAAATATTGAAACGAATTAGACCAGATTATAGATCAAAATTTTTATCAAATTTTGAAAAGAAGAAAACGAATATTATTAAGAAGAAAGATGATGAAAACTTTTCTTCAAAAACAGATGAATTAGATACTGCCATGGAAAATATAGATATGATTGAAAATGATATTGAGGATAAGATAGAAAATAAGATAGAAGACAATAATGAAGATAAAGGTACTTTTAATTGGTTAAAAGGATTCTTGTTTTAGTTCTTATATATATATTTATCAAGGAGTAAAATTTAATTTAGCAAGAGGTTCTTCAGGAGTAAAATTTATTCCATCAAGAGGTTCTCCAGGAGTAAAATTTATTCCATCAAGAGGTTCTCCAGGAATAAAATTTATTCCATCAAGATGTTGTTCTGAAGATTGTTCTCTTTCTTTTCCACGCTGACTGGGAGATCCAAATCTTCCGCCATTCTGTTTGAGGTAGTTGATGTCTTTTTGTAAAAGATTGTTGTATTTTCTATTTTTGGTAGCCAATTTTTGCAATAGGTGGAAATATCTATTTAGATCTTTTGATCCTGCATTTTGTAAAAATAGATTTCTATCTTTATTTTGCATATGTATAATATATAAAATTGTTTATTTTTTATTGAAATTTTAATAAAAAATGAAATTATTTATTTAAAAATTTAAAAATGGATTTAAAAGAATTATCACTATATAATATTAATGGAATTATGGACTGATAAATACAAACCAAATACTCTAAGTGAGATGATTGGTAATGATGCTAAATTAAAATCTATACACAATTGGTTTAAAACTTTTAACAACCCTAAATCAAAAAAGATTTTACTTTTATCTGGACCCCCAGGTATTGGAAAAACAACCGCGGCTAATTTAGCATTAAAAGAATACAATTATAATATTATTGAATTTAATGCTTCTTCAATTAGAGGTCCTAAAAATATACGAGATATTTTTGATAAAGTATTAGGTTATAATAGCGTGATTGATATGTTTAAAGCTGGAAAAATGCCAACAGGTATAATTATGGATGAAATTGATACATTATGTTCAGGTGGAGATAAGGGTGGTATGACAGAATTTTTGAATATTATTAAATCTCGTAAGACAAAGAATGAATTTAATATTAATAATCCAATTATTTGTACATATAATGAATTTAGTGATAAGAAGTTGACAGAGTTAAAAAATCTTTCTTTTGAGATTAAAATGAGCAAACCAAATGTAATAAATTTAGAGGAAGTTGTTGATAAAATTGAAAAAGGTGAAGGTATGAATATAGAACCAAGTGCTAAAATTATAATCATTCAACATTCAATGGGTGATATACGTCGTTTAATAAATATTTTGTATGATATATATACTCTTCATAAATCAGAATTAATAACTTTAGATATTGTAGATACTATGGTAAATACTTTTGTTAAAAAAGATGTAGATATACAAATATTTGAGATGACACGTAATATATTAAATACAGAATTATCAAATAATAATTTACTAAATTATTACGATAGTGATAGATTACAATTACCGATGATGTTGCATGAAAATTATATTAATTCTATATATAATAAAGATATTCCTGTAGATGAAAAATTTAATAAAATTTTAGAATGTTCAGAGGCTTTTATTGAAAATGATATTTATCAAACTGCTATTTATGATAATCAATCTTGGGAAATATCAGATACTATGTCTTTAACGTATGCTTTAAAAATAAATGAGATAGGTAAATTAAAAAAATCATTTGTGAAGACAGATAAGATAAAATATACAGTATTATTAAATAGGATTTCACAATTTCATACTAATAAAAAAATGATAAATACATTAAGTAATAAATTAAATTTAAATTTATCTTTTGATGATTTATATTTTTTATCAGAGATGATAGTTTTTCATCTATTTAATAAGAATGGTGATAAGAATCAATTAGTAAATATTATAAAAAATAATAATTTAACAATTGAAAATATAGATTTGTTAATTAGAATTAATAAATTAAATAATAATGATATTAAAAATAAATATACAGCTAAAATAAAAAAAGAAATACAACTATTGATTAAATAATTATCCAAGAACTCTATTATATAACATCAATGCAAAAATGATGAGAACAATAAAAATAGGTGGGAATAATTGGATATATCCTGTCTCATTAATTTCTGATAAAACAGTATTTTCACCATAATTATAGACTTTATTACCCCAAATATTAATACCAGGCCAGATATTGTTAATAATTAAAACCATTATATATGCAACTGTTAATGGTAATAACATAAAAGTTATAAATGGATTTAAATTAGGTGTACCATAATTAACTAAATATGATGCATATAGTGCAACCAACATAGCAATAATAAATTCAAGATTGAATTGCATTTTATATATATAAAATAGCAAGATATTTATTTTATGAGAAGTATGAATTCATATATTCATCTTCATTATTTTCTTCTAAAATAACTAAATTTTCTAAATCTTTACATAATATTTCATCATTTTCTTTAATTTCATTATTATCTTTAATATCATTATTATCTTTAATATCTTCAATTTGATTTTCAATTTTGATTAATTCATTATTAAGACTTTGAATATTATTCATCATAATTGAAAATAAATTTTCTAAATTATCAAGTTTATGTAATAATTCATTTTCGCTCATTAATAGATATGATTGATTCTCTTGTATAAAAATTTCACCTTGATTATTAAATGTATCCATATATCTTCTTTTTTTAGTTGGTTTCTCAATATTTTTCTCCATATTTTCCTCAATATTTTTCTCCATATTTTTTTATATTATAATTATAAACATATATTCTTTATATCAAAAATAATCTTAGTAAAATTATTTTTGATTACTAAAATATATCAATTGTTATCATTACTTATTTCTATTATTGGTTGAGACATAATTCTTTTTACAGATCTTTTAACTTCAATTTTATTCGGATAAATATCATCTATACAAGGACACCTCTCATTTTTTAATAAATAATTATTACAATTTCCGCATTTTTTTTTTAATATTCTTACAATTATTGGTAATGAATTACTTCTATTCTTTCTTGGTGTATACATTATATATATATATATATATACAATTTTTAAATAATAATAATCACTTTTTTTATAATTTTAATGGATCTATATCATCAACTATATGTAAAGTAATATTATTAGGAAGATTATCAATTAAATATTCATATTCTTTAAGTATCCATAATTCTAAATTCATATCTTTATTAGCTATTGTACACCTTTGTGTCCATTGATCCAGTTTTAATACTTCATTTAAACCTATTATTCTACCTTTTACACCTAAATATTTAGCAGGTTTTTTTCTTTTATTATTAGGATATCTAATACGCCATTCACAAGATAACGCATTGACATGGTTTGGCATACCTTTTAGAATAGCATAATATTTCCATGGTCTACCAATTTTAGTTCTATATGCACCACCAACAATTTCTCCATTATGTTGACGCAATCTTCTGATAGGATTATTGGTGGAACCGTTATAAGATTTATTTTGATGTTGGGAGTCTGTTGATTTAATAAGATAACAGTACCAAGACATTACTAATATATAATTTACATATTTTTATATATTTTTTTTTATATATTCAATTACAAATCCATATAAAATAATAGAAACAATAACACAGTATATATAGTACATAATAGGATTATCAATTTTTACAATTTTATTGAGTTTCCAATATTTACTACCAAAATATGCCATGATAATACCGATAAATATTCCTTTAATATATGAAAAATAGTTTCTAATTTTTGCATCTTCATCAATAAGACTATCCAAAATTTTTGCAATTAAAAGTGTGACTATTATAAATAGTGACGGTGTATATATAATTTTATTTCTATATGAACCAAGTTCTTGTCTTAAATGTGGAAAAATTTCATAAAGATAATTTAATCCATATATAGCAACAAATGATGCTAAAATAGCTGATGTTATTTCATAGATATAGTTTAACATATAATATTAAATATATATATTAGTGTGATAATAATTTTTCTAATTTATTAATTTTATGAAATAGATATTTAATTTTTTGTGAATCACTTAATAATTCAAAAGGATTATTTGATAATTTAACATCAGAAATTATTTTATATAACCTACTATTTTCATCTACCAAGTTTTTTGTATTTGGAGTGATATAATAAATAGTAAATAGAAGGTCATCTAATATAAGAAATTCAGTTGTTGGTTTATCATTAATTATGTTTTCATTCAAATATTTGAACCAAATAATATCAAATTCATTTTCATCAATTGTAAACATTTTCATAAGCCATTTTTTACAATTATTATAATCAGCTATAGAAAATATTATACCATTATTTTTTTCTCTATCTAAAATTAAAAGACTATTACCACATTTAGGACAATTTTTATATTCTTTAATAGTATATTTTTTACATTTATCACACATATTATATTTATATATATAATGTAATATATTTTTCACCAATTTATAAAAAATATATAAATATAATATATAATATGCGTTATTTAACTATTAGTGTTCTTTTAATTATACTAATTTTAATCGTAATTTTAATGAATAGTAAAATTGAATATTTTGATAATCCAGAGAAATCTACAACCAGCGAAATTGGAGAAGGTGCATCAGAATTATACGGTTGGGGATTTGGTGGAATTAAAGATAATGATGATAAAAAACCCGATAAAAAATGCCCCAGATGTGATCACCAATATATTAGTGATAAAACATGTAATATTGTAATTGATGAACGCCATGGATGCAGATACTGTGATATTACTAAAAATAAAGATATTGACAAATATGTACTAAAAAGTAGTATCCCGCCTTGTCCAGATATGAGTCAATATGCTAAAAAATCTATGGTACAGACTTGTCCAGATATGAATAATTATATGTTGAAGAGTGAATTACCGGAATATTGTGCTGCATATTGGCCTGATAAGGATAGATATATGTTAAAATCACAATGTCAATCAGATGATAAATATAAGGTTGTTTATGAAGATATTAGCAAACATCCGGATTATGATAAGTATATATCCAAAGATAATTGCAAGAAATATAAGAAAAGTTGGACACAAGATTTTGAAGATTGGTGGGATAATATTACAGGTAAAAATAAGTCTACAAAACCCAGAAAAGAAAGTTTTCCAAGAGGATATTCATACTCACCTTATGCAGGATATGGTACGGATAATACAGGATATGCATTAGATGGAGGTCAAGTGCGTGAAAAGCATTTTTATGAGAAAGAAGGTTTATAAAAAAAATTGACAGATAATTTTTGATTATTAAATTATAAGAATTAGGAATGGATATTTTATCCATTCCCCCTTCTGTATATAAGACATCACTGGCTGGAGGCTAATGATTTTTTAGCTTTATTTTTAGTTTTGATCAGATTAAAAATATCATAAAAAATCATCAGCCACATAAGTCCTACGGTGTTGAAATTACAAAGGTAAAAAGTAGACTGAAATCTGAGCATATGCTCAGAATATGTGGAGAGGATCCTTTAGGTGAAACCCTTAATACCGGTGCCGTTGAAGATATCTATCTTCTGTTACCCGTGACTTTATAAAATTTTAATTGTTTGTAGCATTTCTATATATATTATTATTGAGTATATGGAATATATGTTAAAGTAAATACCATTCTTAAAAATTTAATCATAACAACATCTCTGTAATTATAATAAAAATGATCATTCATCATCCACAATATTTCTATATATGTTATTGTAGAGTATATAGAAATATAATAATCCTAAGAATAGAGAGATTAAATATATAGCAATAAATAATGTATATATCATTGTTTAATATTAAATGAACAATAATTTATATATGTAAATCAATTTTTTATAAAAAAATGACAGTCATTTTTGAGTATTTATTTAACAATAATTGGAGGAGGAACATTCATAAGTGATGTTGTTTCATTTTAAAAATACTATCGTCATTGTAAATGCGGTAATGATTTTCCTCTTCCATAGTCATTAAGACACAGGGTATCACCCATTTGGTAATTCCAGGGTGTAAAATTTGGGATATGCCTACTGAGGAGATTGGCTTTTACGAGCCCCTTCGGTAAATTATAAATTAATTATGTAAATATTTGTTATATTATGTTACTATAACATAACAAATTAGGTCCTGGGTGGATTTGAACCACCGATCCTTCGATTAACAGTCGAATGCATTAAAACCCCTATGCTACAGGACCATTGTGGAAAATTATAATATATTGCTTATTCCACGTAGAATATATATGTTTTACTTCTTTAAGTACTTTTATAAAAAATAAATAAAAATAAATAAATAAAAATAAATAAATAAATAAAAATATATATAAAAAAATAAAAAAAATATATATAAAAAACTTGACTTGTATATAATACAAGGTTATAACAAATTATTATAATATTTTAATATTATATATAATGCCAGGTGGACTAATGCAACTTGTTGCCTATGGGGCTGAAGATTTATATTTAACTGGTAATCCCCAGATAACGAATTTTAAAATAGTTTATAGAAGACATACAAATTTTGCAATGGAATATATTGAACAGTATTTTTATACTTTACCCAATTATAATCCTACTAAAAGAACACAAGGTAAAATTAAAATTGAAAGAAATGCAGATCTTTTACACGATGTATATTTTGTATATGATACTCCTAATATTAGATTTCCAATTGAAGATTATGATAATTTAACACCAGACGATGTTAATTTTAAATGGGTTAGAGATTTAGGTAATAATATTATTTATTCAGTTGAAATATCTATTGCAGGAAATCGCTTAGATATTCAATATGGACAATGGATGCAAATTTGGAATGAATTAACAATTACTGAAAGTAAAAAAAGTTCTTACAATCGTATGGTAGGTAATTTTTACAAAATGAGACCTGGGCATAGCACATTTTATCCAAATAAAGATAATGGTACTATATTAAATACAACTATACCAAGTACAAGATTATATATACCACTTAATTTTTGGTTTTGTAAAAATCCAGGATTAGCAATACCATTAATAGCACTTCAATATGATGAACTTTACATATATTTTGAATTTAATCCATTAAATTACCTTTTTACTATAGGTAAAGAAAATCTAAGTCCTTCTGCATTTTTTTCACCCGGTAATGTGAATTCTAATTCAGATCCAGATAGTTTTGTAAGTCAATTAGTAGCAGCTGGTTTTAATCAACAAAATATTTTTAATGAATTTATTCAAGGGACTTGGAATCAAAATTCTTTCCTATTAGCTAACTATGTATATCTTGATGATGATGAAAGAAGAAAATTTGCACAATCTTCTCACGAATATTTGATTCATCAAGTACAAAGAAGAGTTTTTACAGGAATTAAAAGTGGTACTAACACTAAAGAATTAGATATGTTTCATCCTGTTAAAGAATTGATCTGGGTATTTCAAAAAGATAGTGTTAAAGATTTGAATGATTGGGGAAATTATACATTTTTAGATTTACATAATGATTATAAAAATATGATGGAAGAATATAATAATAAATTTGACTTTTTAGATCAACAATCTGATGTTAATTTTATGGCACAAAATAATAATTTCATTAGACAAAATGAAATAAATCCTGTTAGACAAGATTGTAGTTTCTTAGGTTCAGGAATGTCAAATACTTTAGCATTTAATGATTATGTTAATACAATGTTAAGTGCAAAATTAATATTTAATGGTCATGATAGATTTGAAGAAAGAGATCACACATTTTTTAATGCATTACAAGCATTTAAATATCACACACATTCAGCACCTGCAGGTGTATATATTTACTCATTTGCTTTAAATCCTGAAGAATTTCAACCAAGTGGTACATCAAATTTTAGTAGATTGAATAAGATAGAAATGCAATTTAAAATTAGAAAAGATATATGTGAAGATGATTTGATACCATTAAATCCAATTGATGATGTAAATGGTGCAATTCCCACAAATCCTGTCAATTATAATTTCTATATTTATGCTGTTAATTATAACGTATTTCGCATTATGGGAGGAATGGGTTCTATTGCATTTGCTAATTAGAATATAAAACTAATGAAAATAAAATTCATGAAAATAAAATTAAATAATTTTAACTAAATCTTTTATACGTCTTGTTGTTAATATATCGAGTTCTTTAAATGATTGAATCGCATTTTTTTTAATACGAGCTCTTTTTTTATCTGATATATTCATAACATAATGAATCTTTTCATATAAATCATGAGGACTAAAATGAAATGAATTATGTGTTTCTATAAATCCTTCTGAAATATTTTGTATACCACTTGTATTTGATTTAACTAAAAATCCATTATAATTATCTATAATTAATTCATTCATAGGAGGCGCATCTATACTTATTATTAATTTACCCATACCTCGCGCTTCATTTATATAATGCCCAAACCCTTCATTAAAACTGGGGCATAAGAATATTTCATATTTTTCTAAAAAATTTTTATATTCATTATCCATTAGTTTATCAGAAATTATATTTATTTTTGCATTAGCTTTTATACATTCTTCATACTCATTTTTTTGACTAATATGAAAAGTGTCACTATATTTAAATGTTAATTCAGGTAAACTTGTGTATAATCTCCAAGTTGTTAATATATCAATGGTATTTTTATATGGAGATTGACCTCTATTATGAACTATTGTATTTTTCTCACATACATTTTTATTTATATCCATAATAATTGATGTGAAACCGGTATATTCTAAGTTAATTTTTAATTTATTAACATTATATATATGTTTTAAACTATAATATGTGAAATAATTTTTACAAAATACATAATTAAATGATTCTAATAATTCATAAATATTATTAATATTATAATAATTTTTTAACATGAATGATTCTTTATTGGTTAATCTTTCAAAATTGGGTATAAATATAGTTTTATGTTCTTTAATAATATTTTTATCTAATTTATTTTTAATAAATGGAACATTTTCAATAAATATTAAAATATCATCATCATTAATAGAATTTACAAAATTATAAAAATCTTTAGATGATTCATTTAAATTACTGGGTAAAATAAATATTTTAATAATAATATCATATCCATCTAAAATATTTTTTAAAATATTTGCATCATTATGTAAACCCTGTGTATTAGTAGGAAGAATTATATAAATTGACATATTTAATATTTTTATATATATATAAATAATATTATAAATATTATTATAAAACACACTAAAAATATTAATTATATATATATATATATATATATATATATATATGTATAAAAA
>Ga0233415_10000557_pt1 | contig 17370 bp, 18 predicted proteins | sample Na_anoxic_12_MG_FD_188631 | JGI IMG/M metagenome (GOLD analysis project Ga0233415, IMG submission 188631) | Seawater microbial communities from Saanich Inlet, British Columbia, Canada - Na_anoxic_12_MG | ecosystem: Environmental > Aquatic > Marine > Inlet | place: Canada: British Columbia... | reverse complement strand
CTACTCTTCGGCTTCTTCTTCGGCTTCTTCTTCTTACGATCCACTAGGCCCCGGTCCCCTCAGGCTAATCGATTACGTTGTCGTCAAATAAAAATGCGCGTCCAAACAGGGCAGACCTGTTGGAAAGGTGATTGTATGCAGCCCTGAGGGGCTTGTCAAGGAAGAGTTTAAATTAGTGATACCCTACGGGTAACTACTATTTAACGCGTTTGGTGATCGTTGCGAGAGTGTCACTACGCAAGCGAGCTAAGTCATTGGACGTAGTATGAGCCTGCATGACGCTCTTTAGGTCCGCACGAGCAGTTCTCAAGGCGTTGGCCAGTCGGTCCGCAACAACCTTACCGTCGTCCACCATTTTGGCTAGCTTCTTCCAGTCCTTGGCTATACGCGCGAGCTTCGATCTCGTCCCTTTTGTCTCAGCTACCTTGACGTCGCTGTGCGCCTTATTGCGAGTAGCGAGCAGCTTCTCTTGCTCCTTCCAGCTAATCATAAAGTTGCCGTTTTTGTCTCTCCGACCGACTTCCTTCCTGTAGTTCTGGAATTCGTCATCGAGCATTTTCTGTAGCAATTTCTCATCGCGCTTTTTAGACGCAGAGGCAAACCACTTGGCGACCTGGTTTAGCATCGGTGAGATCATAAGAGCTAACTCGTCGTCAACCACTAGAGCAAAGGACGTTACTTTAGGCAATGCAGTCCCACGATTCCAAAACTCTGTCCTCTTGCCTCCGAGGCCTCCTGTCTTCCTCAGCTTGTCGAATGGGTTAGAGGTCTCTCCCTTCTTTCCGTAAGAGATACCGTCTATTATTTTGTCGTCGTAAAGCTCAAGCATTACCTCAACGAGTTCTTTGCCCCTCTTAGCCTTAGCGCTAGATTGCAAATGGGTCTCGACTGCAGACCTAATGGAGGTAAGGTTAGGACCTCTAGCATCCGACGCCCTAGGGGCGTGGTGGATAGCCTTGAAGACTTCTGACCGGATCGTCTGAGTGTCTACGAGCTTCTTCTTCCACAGCTGTATCTGAGCAATGATGCCGAAGTGCCCTTCTTTTAGGTCACCAAATATAGCTCCGTCTAGACCTTCCAACTCACGACGTGACCACTCACGGTAGGCGGTAGAACTGTACTTCTTCTTCTGATCACCGGCTCTAAGTGTCTCAATATCTGCCGCAGCTACGGTCTTCGGCTTCGGCCTCTTTGTTGGCGGCTGGTTAGCGAGGTAACGGCGCTCTTCGTCGTCTTTCCGAGCTTGCTCAGCCTCTGCTCGCTCTTTCGCAAGCTGCGCCTTAGTTTTCCTCTTGGGCTTCCTCTTCTTCTTGCTCTTACCTTGGTCCTCGTCCCATGCGTCCGACCCTGGCGCTCCGCGTGCGGCCTTCTTCTTGAGACGCTTCTTCTTTGTTGTCTTCTTAGTCGTGGCCTTCTTCTTCTTAGCGGCTCTTTGCTTATGCTTCGGAGTCTTCTTAGCTTTACGCTTCTTGCGCTTAGCTTCAGTCAGAAAGTCGTCTGCCTCTGCGGCGGCGTCTCGTGCTCTTACTGATCTGCTAGTAGCTTCCATGAGTTAACTCCGTTTTGCTGGTTTCAGTATAGCTGAGCATGTGGGACATACCCAATTACCGCGTCCATCTGAAACAGCTGTATCTTTGTGGTCTGGGCACCGTAGGAACAATAGCTTGGTACCTGGGGCCTTGGGCTTCCAAGAAGGTATCAACGTCCGGAGCACCAGCCCCCACCCACACTTCCGGCATTTGACTTCCTCTAGGCTGAAGCCGTTAATGCGCCTTCCGGTAGCAGAGATCATTTCTCTGCAGTTTGGGCACTTCGCGATTGAATGATGTTTCTTCTTCATATGCTCCATATGCAATCGATTGCACTAGGCAGACATTACCAAACTCGCTGCCTCTGGAATTGGGCAGTCTTCGTGGGTGGCCTGCTTATCGTCCCTGAATCTCATCATCTCGCACCAACGAAAACGTTTCCTGTTAAACCCGCTGGCTCTAATTTCTATCACGCGTCCTCTGTCATGCGGCCATCGAGCCCACATTGTCTCTGCCCAGTGGGAGATGCGTAGGTTAAACCTAGCCCTGCCGACCTCTACTAGTTTTCCTTCAGGGTCGAACATTCCTACAGCTATCGTAGCTACAGACTCCACAGGCACAGCCTTGACACCTCGGCTAGTAGATCCTCCACGCGAGGCCTGGCTTACGTCTAGGATCACCACGTCGTGTGTGTCTACCCCTTTCGCCCTCCACCAACCTTCTGCGTGGGTGGCAGTCCCGTAAGCACCCTCTTTGCTCTTGAAGACAGCGCCTTCGTGACCGCGCTTCATAGCCAAGTCGAAGTTGCTCCTTGAGGCTTTCAGTATCCTGCCGACCCTCAGAAGGGGACAGTTGACGGACCTCACCACCTCTTTGAGCATCTTTCGGCGCTCCATGAAGGGGTATGCCCTAACGTCGTCTCCTCCGAAGAACAGACAGTCAAACACGTTGTAGACCTGGTTACCGCGAGCAGGGTTAGATAGCGCTAGCGCACTGTCGTCTCCCCACACCACCTCTCCGTCCAAGAGAGACTTGCGGTAACGCTTAGGAAAGACCAGATCGCGTATGTGAGGCACACAGTCAGAGCGGTCAACAAACCCATACGCTTTGCTGTATTCCGACCCCTTGGTCTTACCGTGCCTGCTGCGTCCTTGTAACGTGTTCCCTGACTTGCCGATCTCGCAGGACTCTCTGACGCCGTCCCACTTGATCTCCATTATGAATTCACTGCCCCAGCACTTGGAAGGTAGGTCTACGACTAACCCTCCACGAGGCTTCGCGAGCTTAACGCTCATGCTATCGCGCATACTCAACTCGTTCGTCTCCTTTTTAGAAATGAGAGCCACTGAGGTTATACCTTGGGCTCCTCTAGTTATAGACTACTTAGTCGTGTTTGTCAAGAAAGCTTCGTAGGACTTGGGCGCCACCGTAGGCCAGCTGGTAGCAGTTGTAGTGCTGGATCTCCGCGTTGACTGCGAGTCTCTTCGACAAGCCTCATGCGTATCACAGCGTTCGAGACAGCATCGACTACACGAGGAGAGTATTGCGTCTCTCTTCTTAGTCTCGGTCTGGTGATCCAGCCGTGCTCTCGTAGGCAGCGCATGAAGTCCGACACAACTATTCCGTTAGGCGTAACCAGGCTAACGGCGATCTCTAGTGTTGCGGCTTTATCAATGCGCTCGATCTCGTCCTCCTTGCTGGCTATCAGACGGAGGAGGTGTTTGACGTACTTGTGATCCTTCACGTGGTCAGGACAGAATGGCTTTCCCTCTCGCGTCGCTGCGTTACAAGCAGCGTCGTCTTTTGGGTGCTCACACCTCGCTGGAGGTGATCGTCGTCCTGATCGTGTTGGTCGTGCCATAGTAGTCTCCACGCTTGCCGATTACTTAGAATGGCTATAAGCGACTAATGTCGCAAGAGCGCGGCTGGAGCACAACTTGAACTTTTCAAGTTCTGAGACCCAAAATGCAGAAAAGCCCAGGATATACCTGGGCTCGTCCGGCGCACCTGGCGTGCGCATTACTCTACGATCAACGTAACGTTGACGCCATTTACGAACCCAGTCATCTTCGTGACGACGTTACCGTCAGAAGGGTGAGGGGTGATATGCACGTCAATGCCTATCACCCCATCTGTGTTGGGATTCCTACGAAGCTCGCGAAGTGTAACGGTCTCTGCAAAGGGCTGTAGCCCCTTTGCCACCTTCTCGTATACACCCTGAGCTATTTCGTCTCTCACACCGGCCACAGAGGTCGGCAGCTTAGACATAGTAGTCGGATCGAATTTGAGAACCATCTGAACGTGCTTACAGACAGATCCTCGTCGTTTCTTCATCCTGTAACCGGGACAGTCACAGGCCCCTTCAGCCACCTCGTAGGTTTCCTTTCGAACCTCAGCTACGTATTTCTGAACTAAATACGTCGAGTCGTGGCCTTTCTTTTTCTTGACTACGTAGCTGGTATCGCTAATCACCAAATCTGTCTCGTTCGTTGATCTTCGACTGAAGCAGAATCGAGATGGAAGTCATTAGCGCAGCCTGAGACTGTAGGACAGTCTGCAGAGTGTCTTTCATCAACGTCATGTCTAGCTCGTCATCGGGAGTTTCAGCCATGAGTGTATGAGCACACTTAACTTGCTTCAAAGCGGAGAACTGCCAGGTTAGTACGTCAACCATGGAGTCTCGATTAACTGGAGCAACAGGAGCCTTGTCCCCATCGAACAGTCCCCTAAATCTGTGTTTCATAGATAACTCCTAGAACAACGTCCCTTGACGTGTATTGCGTTTAAACGATATAGACGGAACCACGATAGGCTGCGTCTTACGAGGCCACTTACCGCGAGAGGCGTCCGCTGCGCGACTGATCACGCTGCGGATCGCTTCTCCAATTTCTTCTGCTGAGTCCGGATCCTCTTCTTGTTTACGAGCCAGAAATCCTGGGTGGTAAATAACGAAGAACTCCATACCCGGATAGTCCCCACTTCTGTACCAGTTAGAAGTCAGAACACCCATAGACTCCACGCGGCCACGCCCTCTGAACAACAGCCACTGCGCCGCCTTCTTTCCCACCAGCACTACGACTTTTGGTGAGATAAGACCTATTTGCTGATCCAGCAACGGTAGGCACTTCTTGACAACGTCTGTACCAAGTGTGGATCGTTTATCCCCTGGAAATGCTCCACCCGGAGGCTTGCACTTCAATACGTAAAGGAAACAAGCCTCCAGGTCTTCCTCTGCAATCAAGTCGTCAAGATACTTACCTGCCTTGCCTAGGAAGGCCTGACCGGTCTGGTCTTCGGCATAGCCGGGAGACGTTCCTACGAATGCCACCGCAGCCTTAGGATTACCGCGATCCACTACCACTTGGTTGCGAGTCTTGTGCAGCGGGCAGGCTACACACTCACTCGCGCTGACACGAAAGGCCTCATAGTCGCCAGCCACCGGATCTACTCCTCCTTGAGGACAGCCGTAACGTGCGCCTCTACGGAGAGCCTAGCCTTCACATGCAGGATCACAATCCGCTTGCCCTGTAGCGCCTCTGCGTTGGACTTGATCCAAGACTTGCACTTGGCCGTGCTCTCTAGATCCTCTGGGTGAGTAAGAGGGTAGAAGACGGATCCTTCAGAACCGCCATCATCACAGGCTTCAGCGATCACGAACTTGGAGTTGGAACCAGACGAACCGGAGTCGTCGGAGTCTTTCTTCGCTGCTTTGGCGGCTTTCGCCTTAACACCCTTCTTACGCTTCTTCTTTCCAGAAGAGGAAGCACCCGATGTGGTCCGCTTCTTCTTCTTACGCTTCTTCTTCACTGTTTCTGCTGTGGTCAATGTTGATCCGTATCTAGTGCAATTGATTGCACTGTGGCGTACACACAACAACCACTGTCGATAATGACAGTGGCTGCTGCGGCACTAAGTGGTGTTAGGTTTACGCGTCCTCTGAGGAAACCCGGCGCTTCTTCTTCTTTTTCTTCTTCTTCTTGCGAACAGGAGCCGCCTCTGAGGACGATCCCTTCTCTGCCTTCAGCACGGCCATCACCTTCTTGGCCATCTCCTTCGACTTGCAGCCAATGAGGATCACACCGTGTGTGCGCTCAATCGACTTGATCAACTGGCGAAGGCGTTTTCCTCCGTCAGCTGAAGTCTTGGCGATAGTGGAGCGCCACTCGGTGCACATGAGGTCAAGACCATAGCCTTTGGCGTCGTTGCCAGTCTGGACCTTGATAGCCTCCAAAGCCTCCAGCACGTTGTCATGCTGGCTGTCGTCCAACTTGAAGGACAAGGTGTTGGTCACCACACCCGAGCCCTTACCCTTGGCCTTCTGAACCTCGGCCTCAAGCTGCTTGACGCTCTTGGTGCGAGCGAGATCCAGCCACTTTTCGAGGTTGGTCCCGTCCTTGTCGAGGACAGGAAGAAGAGTCTTCGCCTTGGTCCAGCCAACGCGAACGAGCTTCTTTGGAGGAACCCCCAGATCAACCGTGTAGCGCTTCCAGATTGCGACAAGGTATTTGGCCTTGCGGGAACCGCAGTTTGGAATCTCCTCAGAGACGTAGGACTCGAAGTCGTCGTGACCCCAATCCTCAAAGAGCTTACCGTAGCTGACACGCCAGAGGAGGCGACCAAGCTCCATGTAAGAGTCGTCAACCGAGTTTGCCAACTCCTTGACGCGTTTGCGGATCTGACCTTTCGTCTCGGACCCTGAGTTGAGGGCCTCCTTAGCCCTGACCTCTTGCGGAGACACCTTCGGCGCTTGGGCCTTCGTTGGAGCCTTCTTCTTTTTCTTCTTTTTCACAGGCGGCGATTTCGTCGTCGTCTTCTTCTTCTTTTTCTTCACCGTCTTCTTCTTCCTTGCTGTGGCCGTTGATGCTGACATGTCGTCTCCTATTTGAAATACTTGTCCCTGGTCAATACTTGACCCTGGGCAGTTATATATCTTTGTCAAGATTGTGTCTAGCAAGATACGCTTGCTAAATTGTCGGAAGCTTGTATTCGCGTCCTGGCGTTACAGGCTGACCCTTCCAACACGGTGCTAGCTGGTGACACTTCTGCGCCAGCCAGTAGTCTTCTTTGAAGCAAACGCCTCTTGCACCGCGAGACATATCAGGGTCATACTTATTGCCGTTCTCTCGCATGCGCCTAATGAAGCGCCTGATAGACCCGATCTTATTCTGAACGTCAGTCCAGATAGCGTAGTCCCGCTCGACTAAGAATTCCTTTAATTCTCCCGTGCTCTTATTTATGTAGAGCACGACTGCGTGCTGCAGTTTCGACAAGTGCATGTACACATTGACTTGGTGGTAGTGAGCCGGGAGGGGTTTCTTGAGAGACCTGAACGATTCAGGCTTAATGGTCTTTATCTCCAATACAGCACGCTTCTTGAATATCTTGGTGAAGCCGTCACAGCTGCCCACAAGATTCAAAGACCTGTCTCGTAGCTTGCGCTCTCTGTAAAACAGCTTCCTACGAGGAGCGTCACATGCAGGGCAGCGCTTAGGCATGAACCCTTTGGTGCGAGTATCGCAAGCGAAGCACTCCCACTTACCGTATATGATTCCAGCCGGCCCTAGCCACCTATTCTGCATCCACTCGTGGACGGCGTGCCCTACCATGAATATGCGCTGCGGACCTAGAGTCTCTACTTCTGGGATCTCTGGAATGTTCTCCGGAAACAAGACATCGAATATTACCTTCTTAACGCAAAGGTAATACATAGAACTCGCGTGGAAGCCTGGGTCTCTTTTGGGGTGACCAGCGTTATGAAGACCGGCTGAGATGAAGCGGTTTACACGCTCCGTGACTGTAGCGAGGTCATAGTCGCTATCAGACTCCATGCCCTTCAGTATGCCTTGCACGCCTCTTGCCAATACAGGAGTTGCTGCCCTACCGGCGATAAGTGAAGCTGCTCCCATTACAAGCCAAACAATTCTTCGTACAGTTCTTCGGGGATCAAGTACCAGTTCTTGCGACCAGTAGTGCGCCCTCTGATCTCTACGTTGAACACGGGTGTCTTGCCATCGGCTATGGCTTCACTCTCGTGCTTGTCTAGGACCTTGTCGGACAAGTAGAGGCCAATACCGTCGGTGCCTTTGCACTCAACTAGAATGTCCTCGATACGAGTTGCGGTGTGCCTGATCTGTCTGGCGTCTCCTGGTCTGCCTATCTGGTTACCAGATCCAGGAACGCGGTGACCTCCGCCAATACGACCAGCGCGGTTTTCCTGGCGGATAGACTTACGCTTCTTATCTTTGGTCGAAGGATCTAGAAGAGAAGACTGCTTAATGATCTTCTTTGGTGAATCGTCATTCAATTGCACTACTTGCGTCTACCTTTGCGTCTGTAACGCTGGTTGCTTTCATCCTCCTTTACAACCTTGCGGCTGCGCACGAAGACTTCCACGTACCAATCGTCACCGTCTGTTGACTTGTCTACCATGTCTACTACTTCGTGAAGCCGTTCCTTAATCTGTCCGACGTTTAGGACAGTGGCGAAACTGACGAGAGGAGATACGCGCATCCCGCGAACCGCAGGAGCCAACTCCTGCTCGTCAGCCCACCCTAGGAACTTGAACAGACCGATTCTGGAGAGTAGTCCCGGTCTTTGGTCAAACTTAGAAGCTAGCGTCGTCTTGCACTCCTCCTCAGTGGAGGAGACTATCGCGCTGCTTGCAGAAGGCTGATCTTCCTTCCACCGCGTAACAAATTTACCCGAAGGCAGAAACAACGGTGTGACATCATCCTTACGCACAATACTACTCTCCTAGGGTTACTACCCTAGCAGTTTGCCAAGGATTTCCCTCTTCAGTCTACCTCGCGCCCTCGGACTGCCACTAAGCTTCTGCTTAAGACCGTCACGAGTCGTTGAAGATAGCTTACCACAACGCCACAGACGCCCGTCCTTGACGATAACGCCGCGTTTGACTCCATACCCCCAGAGAGGCTCAATCTCGCTCCTGTCGCCTCGCCTGTAGTCGTGCTCTAGCCAGGTGCGGTCATCCAAGTGCAGGTGATATATGCCCGACAGTCTGGGTGCAGTGCCCGTCTTGTTCTTGGTGCTGGTGAACTTAATATCCCTCCAAGCAGGAGCGTCATCGTCCTGAGCGTTGCTCATGGCGATCTCCTTGGACCCGTCGTCATTCAGGAAGTGATACTTGCCCTTACCGAAGCGCAGAGCAATACCTTCAGCGTAGAACTGACCGCGACCACCTGGACGTGTCTCAGGACTACCCCACATAACACCCAGCTTCATACGAATCTGATTGATCATAATGATCGCTGGCTGCTGGTTGTAGGAACGCTCAGGTTTGTTGAGGAGGCCAGTCCAGATACGAATAGCCCTGTTCACGAGGCGTGCGGCTGTGCCCATCATGGCCTTGTCCATCGCCTCGACCATCTCCGCTTTAGGAGTCAGGCACGCGATAGAGTCAATCACCAGCAAATCTATCTCACCAGAGTCCAGCAGGATACGAGTGATGTCCACTCCGTCCTCCGCTGTCTTGGTTCTGATCAAATGCAGGGCGCGTAGGTCAATCCCCATGCGCTGAGCCCAGTCTCTATCAAAGCAGCCCTCGGCGTCCCACCAAGCAACCACGCAAGGAACGTTCTGACCGCAGGCGCAGCCATTCTTCTTGGTGATACGAGTGGAGCAGAAGCGGCACGACTTCTGCACAGCCCCAGCAGTGATTAGGGCGGTTGTGGTCTTACCGTCTGACTCACCACCGTAGAAAGAGGTGAAGAAACCGCGAGGGAGTCCATAGGTCATACGACCTGTCTCTTCGCTCCGACCTCCTCCTAAAACATGGTCCAAGCACATGATCCCAGTAGACCACCGAGCGATATCCATGCTGTCATTATCTGACGCCAGGATTACTGTCCCTTTGCCGAACTTCTTGAGGATCTGCTTGGACACGTCAGTCAGCTGATCCTTTCTCTCAAACTCCGGGGAGTCCTCCTCGTCGTCTATGTCGGTGTCCTCTGCAATTGATTGCACTTCCTCCTCGTCGTCAATAATGAAGTCCTCGTCCTCCTCGATGTCCTTCTTGGTTACCTTCTTTGTCTTCTTCTTCTTCGCCTTCTTCGTTGTCTTCTTCTTCGTTGTCTTCTTTGCCATTGAGTCTATTACCCGTCTTCTCTTACGAAGCTTTTTCTTCTTGCGCTTCTTTGTAATGGTCAACTGTTACCTCTACGCTTTTCTTGGAGTTTGGTGATCTTCTTATCCTCAGACTGAAGTCGCTCTGTAACAAACCTATCGGCCCAAGTAAAAGCGTCTGACGCCTCTTCCTGTAAGCAGGGAGTGGTGCAGATAATAGTCGTAGAGACCAAACTATCGCTTCCTAGGTTCCACTGCTGAGATACGCTTAGGCCTACTCTGGTATGAGGAACCCCAGGAGGAAACACCCGTGCCATGATACGAGGAATCTCGTCAGGCTCATAGTCTTCGACCTCCTCTGCTAAAACGCGACCTCCTCTTAAGAACTGCCTTACTACAGCTACTTGAGGTAAGGCTATGTCAACGTCATCAGCACAGTCGTCTTGAGCCAAGTCAGACCCTGGTGTACCACTTGACCTTGGCCGTCTCGTGGTCTTCTTTGCCTTCTTCTTCGCCACAGGTCTGCTCCTATTCTGGTTTCTCTAGTTTGGTGACTTTCATACGCTTCAATTGCTTGGCCGTAGGCCACTTATTGAACTTTCTCTTTTCCATCCAGCGGCCCCTAATTATCTTTTGCTGGTCGTCTAGGAACCACGCCCTGCCGGATCTGTCCTCGCATAGCCTCTGCTCCTCTCTCCACGTCACCACCTCTACCAGCCATTTGACAAAGTACTCCGGGAACCACCTGCGGTTCTTGTCGTCCCTCAAGTAATACGAGGGAATGAACTCCGACTTAATCCAGCGCATGAGTGTGACCTTGCTCACTCCAATCTGCTCGATCACCTGACCCGTACTGAGCATTAGTACAGTGTCACCTCTGATACTTGCTATTCGCGGCTTCGGGCGACGGGAGATAGTGCGCTTCTTTGCTTTCTTCTTAATGTTTTTCCGTATCTCTGCTCTGCGCTTGCGCTGTGAGTCGAGAATTGTTTTTCGGTAATCCGGATCATTCTTGTACCTACGTTTGCGCTCTGAGTTAAGAGTCTGCTTGTTCTTGTCGTACCACTCTTTGAACGTCCACTCGGTGGAGCTAGTAGGCTTCTTACTCGGCTTCTTCTTACTGCTCTTCTTTTTTTGCTCTTTAGCCACTGATAGCCTCCAGTAGTTCTGCGGTCATAATGCGACGGATCTTCCATCCTTTGGATTCGTAAAACAGTTCTCGCTTGTTAGAGAGAATAGTAGGTAAGCCTGTGCTCGCGATGCGGTCTGCCATGTCGATGACCCAGGGCGCCATCTTGTTATCGTACTCACGAAGAATACGTCCAATCGATTGTTCGACATTAGCTCTAGGAGTGGCCAAAACCACCGTATCGAGAGCGGGTATGTCCAACCCTTCCGCGCCAAGAGCGTAAGTCGAAAGTATCAGTTGTTTACGAGAAGACTCAATACGTTGAGCCTGCTTCATACCGCCGATATAGAACCCGACCTCGGAGTCACCCTGACCTCTATGAGCAAGCAGGCGCTTCAGCGTGCGCAGTTGCTCCAGCCTATCACTAAACACAATGGTCTTTCGACCACTATCAATGCACGCGTCTAGGATCTCAGACAGTATGTGGTTGCGCCTCTCGTCCTTGGCTAACCGAGTCTGAATCTTCGCCAGGCTAACCCTACTGGAAGGTCTGCCTCCGCTCCATAAGCAGATAGACTTGTAAGGCATAGCCGCCTGATATGGGAGAGAGAAGATAGTAGGAGCGTTCTGATAGCTCAACGTCGTAGAGGCTATTGGACCGATGTGATGATTGATCACAGGGGTCATGCCGTCCTTGCGCTCTGGAGTAGCGCTGACGCCTAACCTATAAGCCGCAGGGAATGCCCCGATTATCTGGCTCCACTTCTCAGCCCCATACCTGTGAGTCTCGTCAAATATGGCGCAGCCGAAGTGAGTGTAAAACGCTTTCGGGTAGTCCCCTCCCTTACGGTCCCCTGCCACTGCCTTGGACACGCTAGGGGTAATGGCTATGACTACCTTCTTGCCTCTGAACTCACACCTGTCTCGCTGCACACGACCAATGTCTTTAAACGTTAAATCCGTAGCCTCTATTAACGTCTCTTCCCACTGCTCTGCCAGGAACTCCGTATGTACAAACACGACTGTAGTGACAGCCCATTCGAGTAGGCAGAAAATCGCCATTACGGTCTTACCGAACCCGCAGGGTGCTTGAGCTATAGCCCCTACACCGGGCCGGACATAGTCCATAATTTCGCCAGTAATGCGGAGTTGACTTCTCTTCTTCTCATCAAGACTCCACAGGAACTTTCCGGTAATAGGAGAGCCGTATGACATCTTGTCCCGAAGACGACCTAGTCCAAATCGCTGCACTGCGTAAGACCTTGGCAGGGATAGACCCTCCGAGTGCTCTCTGTAGAGCGCCATGATCTTGTCTTCGTCTTTGCCAATTATGAAAAGGTCTTCTTTGATCTTCTCATAATCGCGCCACGGAATGAATCTCTTAGAGATCCTCACCATACTGTCGATCTGACCTACGAATTCACTACCCTTCACTTATCGGTCACTCTCAGTCAGGATTTCGTCCTGAACAGCTTCCTTGTTATCGAGGCTCAGCATTGTGGGCAGGAGAGTCGGCTGCAGCTGAATAGAGAACTCAGGCAGGAGAGTGCGCAAAGCCATGAACAGATCGTCTACGTTCATTACAGCTACGGTGGACATGTCTTTTGGAAACTCCATTTGAAGCTGCACATGTTCCGGATTGTCTGTGTTTCTGACCATACGGAATACGCCCTCCCTCATAGGAGCACCTGCGTCTGATACGTCAATCTCAACTCTATTGTTGCTGCTCATAATCGATCCTTAAAAATGCAATCAATTGCACTGGTAGTTTAGTGACAGTCCGTCCAGCGTTTTCCGAAGCTTCCCTCTGCCTCAAGCCTGACCGAGAGCGCTCCGCTATCGGCACCCTCCATGGTGTCCACCATGAGCTTCAAGGCGTCTTCGGCTATAGGGGCCGGAGCTTCCATGGCAAGCTCGTCATGCACCTGAAGAACGAAGTGAGCCTCTGCATATCGTGGGTCAGTCTTAGCTCGCTCTTTGACAGCCTGGTAAAGACGGATCATAGAAATCTTGAGTAGATCCTGAGAGGAGGCCGAAACAGTGTGCTGGATACCCTGAGTGATCGCACGAAAGTCATTTACCTTACTGTCTTGCAGCAACCGGCGCTTACGCCCTGTGATCGACTCGACTGTCCACGCGTTCTCTTTTAGGACCTTCTCGATGTGAGAGTGGTAAGCAGGAATTCCTGCGTAGGTCTCATACCAACGAGCAAGAATACTGCGAGCCTCGTCAATCGTCTTGATCTTGGCGTAAGACATCAAGCGCCTTCCGCCAATCCTGTAGCACGCCCCAAAGTTCACAGCCTTGGCGATAGGAGCACGGGGAATAGACAAAGCCTCTGCGGTAGCAGTATGAACGTCTACGTGACGGCACTTCAGTTTGCGAGTGCCTGCCTTATGGTCCTGATAGTCGTCGCACCCTTTCTTCCCTCTCTTGCACACCCCACCGGAGTTATAGATTTCCAGTAGTGTCGGATCACCAGACAAGTGAGCAATAAGACGTAGCTCTACCTGACCGTAATCAGCGCCAAGCAGTAGATTACCGGGTGCGGCGCAGAACGCGCCTCTAATCGAGTCGTGGTAAGAGTCTCCCTTGCCGGTAGGCCTGGGGATATTCTGAAGGTTAGGGCGTGAAGAATTGTGGTTTACGAAACCCTGAGCGACGTAGGAGTGGTCTTCCTCTACCTCAATGTCCCAAACGTCTTCTACTCCAACTGGAGTGATTTTGGCAATTCGTACCCAAGGGCTGATGCAATTGATTGCACTACTGTCGGCAGCCTCTTGTAGACGTCCTCTGTAGTGAATCGAATCACCTTGTAGCCCAACTGCCGGGCCTTCTTCTCCTTGCGTTTGTCGCGCTCCTTGGTGACCTCGTCCTTCTGGTGCCACTCCCCGTCTACCTCGACCATGAGCTTCTGCTCCGGCCAGGCGAAGTCTGCCTGCCAGTTCTTGTAGAAGCACACTAGTCGAGAGTGGTCGACGCCGACCGCAGTCAGCGCTCTTGAGAGGCGCATCTCTGCCTTGTTGGACGCAAAGGTGAGGTGACCTTTCTTTAGGTCCTTGGTCTCTACGAACTTTGCCAATCTCACCGAACTTCGCTTCAGACGATCTGCGAGTGTAAGCAGGCGTTGATACGCCTCCACGATCACAGAGTAGGTCTGCTGAGGAGTAGTCTCGTTCATCTGTGAGAAACCCGGATTGATCTGATCCAGCAGGTCCAACTCCGGTTGTGACAGTCTGGTGAGCCACGAGATCGAACTGCCTTCCGAACGCGCCATGCCGTGTGACTGCATATCCATGAGCACCAGCGCCGAGCCGACCCCTAGTTCTTCTGCGATCTCCTCTACCGTCCTCCCACTGCGATACGCCTCGGACAATTCCATCTTGCTGAAGAAGGTCTGCTCCTTCTTTTTGTTTGCGCTGATGAGTCTGCCGCGCTTGGAACGAAGTGCCACTTCGAACTCCGGATACAGCTTCACTGCGCGGATCATATTCTGGTGAGATACGCCAAACTCCGACTTGACCTCTACTTGAGTCAGGTCGCTGTCTACGAACAACTCCTTGAACGACTCTCTGCTCAGGACGAAGCCCTTCGTCTTTGGAAACCGAACGAAGGTGGGGAACGACGGGAGTAGCTCCTCCAAGTCCGGCACCTTCTGAGGGCTGCCCCTGAACAGGTGAGGAAACTCCCAACCGTAGACTGCCTTGCAGACTAGGGCGATTCCATTGGACAGACCGTAGTCCGGTATCTTCCAACGGACTGCTCTCTTGTCTTCCACGAAGATCTTCAGGAATGAGGGGCGATCCAGCACCCAACGCCTTCCGTCTACTGCTCGCCGCAGCCTCACATACCTCGCCTCGAAGGAGCCGGCTCCCGACGTGGAGGTCCTTGAGAGCACGCCACCCCTGCTTGGTGTAGAAGCGGTGGTCTTTTGTACAGCGGATCGTCTTCCCATCTTCAGTCTCCACGTCATACATGAAGCCAGGACCCTTGTTGATCAGGTGAAGGATCCTGCGCTTCCGGCCCTTGTGAGTTGTGATCCTAACGTCCGAACCGCCTAAAGACAATAGTTCTGACGGATTGATTAAACGAGGAGTATCAGGCGATTCCGGCAAGAATACGGGCAGCTGTGTCGAGTCTGAGATACACGACAAGCGACCGATCTTAGTGCCGCACTGATTGAACTTCCCGTGGACTCTTCCGTCTGGGCTTTTCTCAGCTTCTTTGATCAGACGGTGACAGAAGGTGCTGAGCAAAACAGAGAAGTGGCGCCATTCAAGTATCTTTCGGACGATTGGGTAGTCCGCTTCAAATAGCTCCAGTACTTCTTTCTTGGTGCTAGGAACACCTTTCTTGCCGATAGGCACTGGGCGTTCTTCGTCGTCCATAGGCAGGCCGACTTCGTCGTATAGAACCTCTGCACAGCGATGGTCTTTTCCTAGATCAAAGGCGTGTCCTACGTCTCTGAATATCTCTCGCTCTTTCTTCTTACGAAGCTTGACCAGCTTGTCGCGAGTGACACGAAGTCGCTGAGGGTCAATGAATACACCAGTCAACTCCATATCAGCTAGCACGTAGATCAAGGGCATTTCGATCTTCTCTGCTAACTCAGTCAACCCTTCGTCTTCAATGTCCTGCTTGTAGTACTCCCAGAGACGGTGCGTCCAGTTAACGTCCTCTAAGGCATACTCCGATAGTGTCTGGTCAAAGAGGCTACCCTGCTGTGAGTAGGCCGTCATCTTATGGCCGAAGTGCTGGTAGACGAGCTTCTTGAGCCCATACTTAGAGGCGCCTTCGCCTTTCACTACCTGCATGGACTGACGATCTTCTTTGACCAGGTAGGACATCACCATGGTGTCGCACAGCTTGTTAGACACTTCCATTCCGAGCTTCCACAGCCACTGAATATCAAACTTGAGGTTGTGCCCGATCATGGTCAGGTTAGGGTCTGACGTCAGCTGCTGGAGCTTTCTCACTACCTTCAGCATTGAATAGGAGCCAAACGGTGCAACCTCTAGAAACGTTGAAACGTTCTTAGTCTTTAAAGCAAATCCCTGTATTTTGCCCAAGTGAGGGTTAAGCCCTTCCTTCCTATTTTTGCCGATGGTCTCCAAGTCAAGCACGTACCACCCACAGTTGGTGGCGTCGCGTATGAATTCCTTTGCCGAGACCTTATCCCTCTTGTGTCGTAGCTCCTTCTTAGGACGCTTACGCGTGCTAGGTTTCTTCGGTTTCGGGGCAAATAGAGGAGGAGGCAGAAACAAAGCAGAAGGAGGAGGCAGAGTGAGCATCGATGAAATCCAATCGTTCGGGGCATTAAGAAAGCCCGAGCCACCGTTGAAGGTGAACTCGGGCCGTCTTAACTACAGCTACATAGGGATGCGGGAACCGCGCTTCTTCTTCTTCTTCTTTTTCTTCTTGGACGAGACAGAAGAACTCTTCTTCTTGGTCGTCTTCTTCTTCTTGGTCGTCTTCTTCTTCTTTTTCTTCTTCTTGCGAGTAGGAGTCTCCTCTTCCTCGCTAGCGGCCTTCCGCTTTGGTTTGCCCGTAGACCTGTTCTTCTTACGGTTGCCAGAGGACTTCTCCTTCACCGCCTCTTCTTCTTCTTCGTCTGGGACATACCAGTCCGGACGAATCATGTTGATGACCTTGCGACCAGCTAGGCTGATAGCCACCTTCTCTAGCTCCGCGACCGTCTTAGGAGCCAGTAGCTCCTCAACGTTAAACGGTTCAAGCAACTCGGGCTTCTCCTTGAGGTAATCCTCAAACTGCTCGTAGAGTTCGTCCTCTGACAGAGTCTTCTGGTAGTCCCACCAGTCACCAGTTTGCGGGCTCTTGTCCCCGCCAATGCGCATGACGCGCCATTCGGTGCCATAGAGCCCCGACTTGCCGACACCATACTTCTCTACGTAGATCTCAAACTGCCCGGTCTGCTGGCTCTTGATCGGAACTAGGCACTTGGTGCAACTGTGCTCCTTGCCGTTCCTATCAGTCCAGGTGCCTAGGTCCAGGCCCGAGTACATCATTGCGTAGTAAGCCCTACGAACAGGAGCGTACCTGCTCGTGAAGGTCAGCTTGCCGGACTTGTAGTGCTTGGCCAACTCGGCCAAGGGGTCATAGCTGCTGATCTCGTGATCCGAGAGAGACGTGTAGTGATACTTACGGTCTCCAATCCAGATCTCGTATTCGTAGACACCTGGCGGCTCGCCCTTGGTGGTCAGAATAAGAGGTCGAGCCATCTTCAAAGACGGTTTGACCATTCCCTTTGGCTGCGGTAGCCGAAACCTAGAAACAAACGCGGTCTTCGGAGCATCTTCTGGTGCATCCGAAAACCCCTTCTTCGTCCAACTCATATCATCTCCTTGAATGCAATTGATTGCACGTGAATGGTTATATACCGTAAACAACTACTTGTCAACGGAATCAAGATCGGTATATGTGTCAATGCCAGCACGTTGCTGGCGAAGGAACTTATCCTCCATATCGAGCACTCGCATGTGTAATTCCCCTCCAAAGTCCACACCACTCCGAGCCATAGCTGTATAAGCAGCCATGTGGGCGGCTCGTTGCTTTGCTGTGTGAATCTTTGGCTTTCGTCTCCTGGCCATAAGCAAATCTCCTAGTGTATTA
>Ga0233415_10000555_pt1 | contig 17373 bp, 22 predicted proteins | sample Na_anoxic_12_MG_FD_188631 | JGI IMG/M metagenome (GOLD analysis project Ga0233415, IMG submission 188631) | Seawater microbial communities from Saanich Inlet, British Columbia, Canada - Na_anoxic_12_MG | ecosystem: Environmental > Aquatic > Marine > Inlet | place: Canada: British Columbia... | reverse complement strand
TCTTTGTACAGGTATGTCATCCCAGAAGGAACATTTGAAGGTCAGTCCGAGTGTAGATATTTACCTAGAATTTACCCTTATCATGATCTTGAAGACATCGCCTCAGATGAAATGAAGTCCTTGGTGGATTATTTAGATGAGTATCCACCTTTGGGTGGACGCACATTATTTGATCATTTCAGAGTTCTGGTGCCGGGAGGGGAATGGCAAGAATCCATTGGATCATTGGCTCATTCTTCTACAAAAATGTCTGATGGTCTGTCATTTCCTGATGTATTGGTGGGGCAAAAGAGAATAGATGAGACTCTTATACGGAAAGGAATGACTGCAATATTGCTCGGTGAAAGAGATGGAGAGCATTATTTTGTTAGTTATTGGACGTAAAATGGAAAGATCAAAAATTAAAGAAGCTTTGTTGAAAGCCTATGAAGCTGGATGGCGTGGGTCATTGGAGCTAAAAGAAGAATATGCTGAAAAAGCGTTAGATGAAATTTGCGGGAAAGAGTTGGAAGTAAAAGACATTTATCAGCAAACAACATTTTCTTTTGACGGGGCTAATTCTTATCAGTCGATTACCAGTGATGGAAGCGGCCAGACGATGGAGTGGACTATTCAAGAAAATACCATTCAAACAACGCCTGCTGATGGTTCTCAAATCACAGCAGAGTGGGTGGCAGATAGGTCTAATTGGAACAATGTAGTAGGTGCTCATAATGACGCACCTTCGGAGGAAATTTGAAATACTTAGTTACTGGCGGGGCTGGTTTTATTGGATCAACATTAGTTGATCAATTGTTGGAAGAAGGTCATGAGGTCACGGTGCTTGACAATGTATCGACAGGCAAGTGGGAGAATTTGCCATCACATGACAAATTAAAAATTGATCAAGATGATGTGTCAAACACATACAATAATCAAATTGCTAAGTCGTGGGAGAAAACGACAAAGAAGTTTGATGTAATATTTCATCTTGCCGCTGAAGCTCGAATTCAACCAAGTTTTGAAAAGCCTGTGTTAACTCACAATTCTAATGTCACTGGAACAGTGGGGATTTTAGAATTGTGCAGAAAACATAAGGCTCGTTTTGTTTATGCTGGCTCTAGTTCTGTGTACCATGACAAATTTGCCAATCCTTATACATTCACAAAACAACTAGCTGAAGACTATGGAACTTTGTACAACAGAGTGTATGATGTTCCTGTGGCCATCGCACGTTTCTTTAATGTGTACGGCCCAAGACAACTTGAAGAAGGAGCTTACGCAACAGTCCTTGGTGTATTCGAAAGACAGAAGCGTAACGATGAACCTTTGACAGTTACCGGAGATGGAGAGAAGAGGCGAGACTTCACTCACGTTGATGATATTGTGAGTGGATTGATTGCGATGTCCAAGGACGATTGGAATGCGGACATCTTTAATCTGGGAACGGGAACGAATCATTCTATAAACGAAGTTGCAGAAATGTTCGATCATCCAATCACTTACATAGCAGAGAGACCCGGAGAGGCCCAAACAACTTTGGCCGATATACAAGAATCCAAATCTAAGTTAGGTTGGGAGCCAAAGAAATGTTTGAAGGAGTATGTTGATGGTTTGCTCTCTAACAAATAAAAGCACAATAGCTTTGCTTGCTGATCTTGTGGATGGAACAGAAAAGTTATTGCAGCCGGGAGATAGCTTTCTTTATGAAGATACAGTGACTTATCCCACCCCTGAAACATGGGAGCTTGTCGAGTTGAATCTTCTTGAAGATAGAGATGATGAATTTGCTCACTTTCAACCATTCAGTAAATCGCCATTGCACAGTTGGTTGCAGGAGGGTTTTTGAGTCATAATTACATCGTTAAGAATAACAATGATTATTCGATTATGGTTAGAACTACAAACGAGGGAGATTTGTGGCTCAATCCGGGAGAGTATTTGCAGTATGCGGGTCAAGAAAATATGATGCCAACTTTGACTCAGACAGAACGATTGGAAGTTTGGCATATGGAAATTGGAGTTGCTGATTGGGACTATTATGATGGGAAACCTCATACTCCTGTTGATTGGCAAAAAGAAGGTTTTTGATGAAGTTCAAACATGTAAATAAAGGAGTATTGGAATGTATACACACAAAGATGGCATAACTTTTAGGAAGCTTCATAAAGGCGATCTTCATTCTTTACTTGCTTTGAAGCAGGAAAGTTGGTGGGGAACTCATGCTACGATGATCATCAATATTGAAGATCAGCAGAAATGGTATGAAAACATCCCGGCTGATGAAATTTACATGATTGCAGAAATTGACGCTGGGGCTTTGGAGAAGTTCTCTGAGGTAAAGTCAAAAGGAGTTGTTCCAGTCGGAATTTGTTGCTTGACTCAAATTGATTGGATAGGTCATAGCTGTAATATCAGTGGTTCGATCTATAAGAATCAACGCAAAGATATGGCCGGAATTGTTAAGCCTGCGTTCTCTGGTGGACTTGATTTTGCATTTGAAGTGCTCAACATGCAAAGAGTGGGTGCAGAGGTGCTGGAGACGCACGCTGCGGCACAGATACTTGAGATAGGACATCTGGGCTTCAAGATCGAGGGAAGGCGTCGTAGGGCCGTATACAAAGCCGGTAGGTATTACGACTCAGTACAACTGGGAATCCTGAGAGAAGAGTGGGTAACAAGCCCACGGGTTGCGGCATATGAAGGTTGTTGTAATGAAAATTTCGACCATGTGATGGCCGATAAATTTATCAAAAGATTTAACCGAGATATGCAGGGGGCTTTAGCATCTGGATGGCCTCTTCCAGAAGATGAGACTTCCCATCAATGATCACTCTTTTATGACCTTCGGTCCAAACAACCTCTGTGTCAATTACATATTGGTTGAAGTGACGGTGATATTTCCTCACCGTGTCATAAAACCATTCTGTTTGTAGAGATTCTCCCTCAACAGCTTTGATTTCGTGACGACTTCTGCCAGTGATGATACCAGCGTATTCTGCTGCGATGAGATATTCTTGCTCATATTCTGCCCAGTAACCAAGTATCTTTTCTACATTGGTATACATTTCTGTGGGGTCAGATTCAAATCCAGAGAATTCTTCTGGTAGTGTTGCCGGATATTTAAGAGCCGTTATGAGAACTACGTAGTCGGCGTTGATCCGGTCGTATTCTCCTAGAGTGATCTCAGGGGATATTGGACCCCAACCTTTAATTAAGACTATCTTGCTTCTCATGTTTGGGCCATTCCCCGATGCGTGGCATCATGCTTGTGTTGTTCTTAAAGAACTCTAACATCTCTTCCGTCACCCAAAACTCTATGAGATCATGTAAGAGTTCAGGTTGGGGATCTTCTAACATTTGCTTCCAGACTCTTATAAGTCTAGTAAATCGTTTGCCCAACCTGTCATTAGTCATATCATTATACCAATTTTCCCATCTAACACAAGACGAACCTCTTCTTTGAAGAGCTTCATGTCCTAAGCATTTTCTCTCCCATTGGTTATAAGATCGAATAGGATAATGATGACGGTAAACTTCTGTAGTGATAGCATAAGAAACATCTGGTTCTGATATGCCATGGTTGCCATGTGTGATTACCACATCTTCCATTGGCCGGTGAGCAATTTTACATTCTTGTGGTATGGGAAGATGGTCGAAGTCAACGTAGTGCTTTGATTTAAGAAAATCGAACTCCCAGCTAATGGGAGGGTGTAAATACATTCTCTCACATCTCACAACTGACGTATCAAATCGTCTGAGGTTTTGTAAGCCGCACCACAGTTCATCGGCGTCCAGATGAACTATCCAATCTGGGTTCAACTTGCAGGCAAGTCGAGCCATGTGTGTGACCCACTTGGTTTGATTGTGATCGTTTTCTGGCTCATCGATGATCTCCACGACCTCGGGGTAACTGGCAGCGATCTCTTTGGTGCGGTCGGTGGACGCATTGTCTGTGAAGATGATTTGAGACACGCCTTGGCTTATGGTGTGCTCGATCATTTGTCCGATGATGTCTTCTTCGTTCTTGGCGAGTATCGTCGCAACGATTTGAATTTTTGGCTTTGTAATTATCACACATTAAATGAGTGGCACTTCATAAAATTTGCTGTAGCCAAAAAATTCAAAATCTTCCTGCCAAGTTGTAGTCAGATGATCGACCATTTCTGGAGTGAATTTCAAATTGAGAGATATTGGGTTTTTGTTTTTGTGAGGGAATTCTATTTTCTTGTCAATAAAAGGAAGTGAGTTGAAATCTTTTTCAAGTGTTTCCAATTTAAGAAATTTGTTTATCTTGTAATTAACAAAACCTTTAGGTGGAACGTATCCCTTTTGTTGATGTAAAAGGTGATAACAGCTTCTATGATTGGTTGTTGAAAAATGGAATTTTTCAAATTCTTTTTGAGAAGGTTTCCTATTTTTTTGACCGTGAAGGTATCGGGAAATTTGTCTTTTGAAAGGATTCCTAACAGTGGCGAACACATAGTAATCTTTAATTTCTTCAGGAAGATGACAGATATGTTTGGAGACTACTTCTTCCCAAGTATCGGGAATTGGGGTCATAAATCTCCACATGGAGGGTTTAGTTCCTGCTTTGTGTAATGCCGCTTGCATGGATGTTGTCCCAGTTTTGCCGGGTGCCATATAAACGAATCTGTGTTTGTGAGAAACGAACATAAATATAGTTATGGAAGATTCATTGAAGATATTGATACTTTGCTCATATTACAATAGACCCATCTTGGTCCGAAATACGCTGAACAGCATTCTAAAAGCAAATGAGCACCACACAAACTGGGAGCTTGCTTTTGGAGATGATGGAAGTGATATACCCGGAAAACCTATTGTTGAGGAAATTCTTAAAGACCATTTGGATAAAGTCAAGTTTGTTCACAGCAATATGAAATTTGAAGATAAGATACTTCAAGGATTGATTCTGGGGAAGATGGCAAATGAAGCCATGAAAGAATCTGATGCAGATGTTGCTCTTATACTGTGCGACGACGATGAACTGGTTGCTGAGCATCTAAAAGAGCTATCAGATTATTTCATCAATCATCCAAGAGTGATGTACTGTTATTCCAAAATTCACATATTTAATCCATTTTTTCAGAAAAGTGAAAATGTGAATAATGTGAGAGGCAAGTTTAATAAATGGAAAGGCAAGATAGTACCTTTTGGAAAAGTTGATGCAACTCAAGTGGCTTGGAGATTAGATTGCTGTAAGAAACACGGTGCGTGGTTTAAGGACGATACAAAACTTGTGCCGGGAAAGCCTTGGACGAAAGATACAGATGGATCATTCTTTGAAAACCTTTATGCAAAGTGTGGAGATTGTTATCCATCTGGGTTGGTGGCTCAATATAAAGGGGTTCATGATTACCAGTTGTTATGGCACAAGAATGTGCCGCCAGCCCAACTGTGGGCTTACGATAAAATGTGCAAAGAGTTGGGAGGAGTTCAGTTTTGAATCCATATGAAGTATTGGGAGTGAGTAGAAACGCTTCCTCGGAAGACATTAAAAAAGCATATAAGGAACTTGCCAAGAAGCATCATCCTGATATGCACAAACAGGGTTCTGATGAGCAGAAAGAGGCGACTGAGACATTCAAGAAAGTCAACTCTGCTTATGAGATATTAGAAGACACTCGAAAGAGAGCGGAGTATGATCGATTCGGGGCTGTTAGAAGCGGTGGCGCAAGAAAGCCTTACACTTCTACGGTGGATGATTTTTTCTCTTCGATGTTTGGAAGAGATCAACCAAGACAATCTCGTGGCAATCATATATTGGTAGAGCATGAAATTGATTTGATGGGAGTTCTCAACGGAGGAGAGGTTGAAATCAAATATCAAAAACGATCTTTGTGCAAAACTTGTAATGGGACTGGGGGAGATCAGGTTCATTGTGAGCATTGTGAGGGATCAGGCAGAAAGGTGATTCATGGTCAGGCTATGACTGTCCAAACTGTTTGCCCTGCTTGTGAAGGCACTGGCAAGTCAATTAAGACACATTGCGGTGATTGTAGTGGAGGGTTCACAGAGCCAGAGGAGCAGACTTCATCGTTTAAGGTGCCAAAGGGAGTTGAAAATGGGATGCGATTTGCTTTCAGAGGCCAAGGAGAGTCTTGTGCAGATGGTATTGCAGGAGACTTATATGTTGTGGTAAAAGTAAAGCAGAACGAATTGTTTGAAAGACTCCAAAATGGCAACATTCTTTGCAAGATGCCCATTTCTTATACTCAGTTAGTTTTAGGGGATGAAGTGGATGCTCCCACCCTAACAGGGATGGTTAAATTAAAGATACCAGCAGGCACACAATCGGGCACTAAATTGAGATTGAAGGATCAAGGATTGCCTGTCTTTAATAATAATGGGGGCATATATAAAAATGGAGATGAGTTTGTTCAAGTAGACTTGTTTGTCCCTAAAGAAATAAACGAAGAGCAAAAAGAGATTTTGGAAAAATTAGCCGCCATAGAAAAAGCAGGAGAATGAAATGGAAGACTTACTAAAGAACAAGTTTTTTTGGGTTGTTGCATTTGTGTCGTTAATGAATATCGGAATATTCGTTGTTGGAACAGTTGTAATAGACAAAGCTGCCGATAGGGTCATTGAAAGGCTGGAGAAAGATTATTCTCCATCTCCTTATGGTCCCGGATTTGATCCAGATAAAGTTGAAGTTGTCAGACAACTGGTTTATGAGTTGAAGAAGTACAACGAAAATGGACAAGTCCAAGAAAGAAGTACATCAAGAGGGTTGTCGGATATGATGGAAGACGCCGACAAGTGGAGAGTTGATTGGGAGAAAGACAGAGGAGTTAATCCCTAACGATTGCTTGATCAATTTTTGAGTGCTGACCAGAGGCGTCTTCGGGGCGTCTTTGGAAAACAAGAGTCATGTTCTTGCCCAAGGCAGGCTCTCCTTGAATCTTCTTGTATTCATCATAAGTAAAGCTGGCTTCAGTCCCATCAGACAACCTGACATAAATTGGGTTCTTTTTAAGAAGCAGGGTTGTAATTCTTCCTGTTTTTTCTACAGAAGGCAGATCCATATCTGTTGATGGGAGACCTAGCTGATTGCTTCGGGCCATGGACTGATTTCCAAAACTTCCGCCAGAACCACCTATCCCCTCCTGTCCTACAGGATCGGTATCCATAGATGTCATGGCACCGCCAATTTGACCGCCCAACAATTGACTGTTGAATAGATCATCTATTTTCGGCCCTAGCTCTCCAAGGCCGATTTCTTCGTTCAATAAGAATTCTCTGAATTTACCCATAATACTACTCTATTTATCACATGAACGAGAAAAAAGACTTTAAGTATGTGGCCCAAGACCCAGTTGTTGTATCTAATGAGGAAAATATAGAAGAATCCACAGAAGAAACAGAAGAAGTTGAAATCAATGATGTTGTGTTTTTAACTCCAACTCGCATTGAATACACTAAAGATGGTGTTGATCAATCTGTCATGATGGGCATTGATTTGATTAACAAAAAAGCTTATGTAGAAGAAGGTGTTTGGGATCATTCAGATGCCATATTTGAGCATCTTGATCGTATCAACACACTGCCAGAGGACTTTTTCGAGGCAGGAGAGGATATCTACAACAAGGCTAATAAGGCCGTAGACGAAATGGAAGACATTAGAAAAAGTGCTTTAGATAAAGGAGATGAATAATGGCTGGAAACGAAATTAAAACAGAAGTCTTTATTCCCGGTCGTGGTAAGCAAGCTCGTGGTGTAGCTCAATATCCTGCTGGGAGACAAATGACACTAGAAGTTATTTCTGAGTGGATTAGATTACAGGGACTTGATGAATATACAACCAATGGATTGATTGAATTAGCTGGAGGCTATCCAACTCAAGCATTGCCGCATTTTAGACGCAACTTCAATCTGATGATTGCAAGAGTCAGAGCAAAGCGTCAAGAGGAACAAAACCAACCAATTAGCGAAGCTGCAAATGAAGACTGGGCTACAGAAATCCCAGTGGAAGATTTGGTTATCGCAGAAGAGGAGAGAGAAGATGGCGAAAGTTAAGGTAACACAGGGCGAGATCGTTAATGGGGTAGTTAGCGTTCAATCAATTCAAGACAGTCAACAAGACAGTGTGGGAATGCCAAGCCGGTATGTGGCAACAGTCCACTCTGGAGTTGAGGTCGAGGTAGAAGAAGGATATTGCTTGTGCTTCTCTGCTGTTCAAGAATTGGCCGACAAAGGAATTGTGATAACGAATGGGCCGGGAAGAATTACTGGTGGCCCTCTTACTTTCACAGTTCTAAATGGCGGAAGAGAAATTGTGACTGTCGGTGCAAATGTTGCAGTGGCAAATGTATGGGTCGAGCCAATCGAGTCCATGGAGATTGAATGAAAATATCACTTCTTACAAAGGTGGCTCGACAAGTAGAGGGCGAGTTTGTCTTTATCAACGTCATAAAGGCAACTACCAGCCCAAATAGCTTGCGCAAGTATTTGTATGATAATGAGCTTCCCCGAACAGAAAAAGTTGGAGATGTTGATTGCGTTATCGAATATGGAATACTTGAAGATGTGGAAGTAGAGACCGAAGATGAATCTACTTCTGATCCACAAAGTCAATGATGACTCGTGTGACTCCCTCTTCTGGATGTTCGATTTTAACGCACTTTGAAATGGCTAGAATCTTGTCAATGAGATCCTTGTCGGCCAACTTAAAGATGTCCATGAATCCCTGTGCTTGAACTTCATCTGTCATATGAGCCTCTTGTTCTTAATGATTAGGTTACTGGAGCACACGGTGATTGATGGAATGTAAGCGAATCTTCTAATTCGTTCTCCATTGGGGTGACTTGTAGCTCCATGATTAGGAGATTGTCTGTTGGGTTTAACTCGCTCCCATTTAGAAAGACCAAGGCATTGCTGTTTGACTGGCACGTTTTTGCCGCCAGTTATACACCCACCAGAACTGATTTCATTAAATATAGCCATAGAATTATGTATGGTTGATACTGTAATATCATCGGAGGATATATGAACCAACCGCACAACCCGCTAGAGAGCCCAGATGGGCCACCAGAGATGACAATTGATCTTCATGATGGAAGCACAGAGCAAGTTTCTATTGTAGTGATTCATCATGACAGACCAGAGTATTTGAACATTTGCCTGCAATCGATTCATGTTTGCAGCCACTTAAACAACTATGAGGTAATCGTAGTAGACAACAACTCTGGACAAGAGACACAAGAGTTTCTTGATGTACTTCAAGAAGAAGGAATCAAAGTTGTAAGAAATAAAGAAAACAAATTTTGGTCTGAAGCGTGCAATCAAGGTGTTGGCGTATCTGATCCAAATTCAAGGTATTTCATATTCTTACATGCCGATACAGTTGTAATTGATCCAGCTTGGATTGACGTTCTTGTAAACATCTCTGAATCTCAAGGAAGTGGCGTTGTTGGAACTTCCATGCAGCACTATTACATTCAAAAGCAGAAGGTTGACTTCATTCAAGAATGGTGCATGTTGGTGACAAGAGAGTGTTGGAATGATATTGGACCGTGGCCGGAAGAACTTCCAATTGTGGGCATGTCATTTATCATGACATTGAGAGCACAGTTAAAAGGGCACAAGCCTCAAGCGACAAGAAACAATATTGTTCATCACTACAGACAGTTCAGCATGGACCCTAGCGATTTTGAGAAGATGAGTGAGAAGGCCATGGGAATTGTGGCAAGACTCATGCAAGAGACTCAGCAGTCTAAGTGATCAGGCGACTTCAGGATTGATCTCAGCCCTCTTGTGAGGCTCAAAGGGGTTTTCCCTAGATTGCTTTAACCAAGTGTTTAGAGGTTGTTCTACAGCCTTCCTGAGCATTTGGTGTTGAGAGTACAGTTTATTAAACAACTGCTTCATGTGTCCTAGCTCTGGATCATTGTCCTGATCCAAAAATTGTTTAACTTGATTCAGTGATTGAATTGCTTGTGACAGAGGATCAGCAAGAACCTTGTAATGTATCGGATAGGCGTCTCGATCCATGTATTGTTTTTTACCAGACCTTCTGAGCATTTCACTTTTGAACAACAACCATGTATCAGAGGGATACCTGAAATGTTCCCACAACAATCTGGATTAGCAAAAGAAATGCTTGTGTCAGCATATGGGTCTTGTTGTGCCTCTATCCATTTTTTGAAGCTCATTGAGGAAGTCTCTCTATGAATTCGTGCCATTGAGGATGGTCATGAATTACAATTTTGTTTTTTGCATATCTGTTAGCGTATGCCATGCAAAAAAGTTCTTCAGGATTTTGATCTTGTTTTTCTTGTGTGTTGGCAACAATTTGAAACCACATTTTCTTATATTCTGGCGGTACGATTGCTTCCCATACTCTGTGGGCTATTTCATGTAAAACTGTAAACTCTCGTCCATAATTGTATGGAGCGGCTATAGCAATTTCTTTTTCATGATCATCCATGTAGCCAACATGTTCCTCGTCACCATTAAGAGTGTTTCCACCATGAAACTTCCAGTTATATCCCTGCACAAGTGCAGCATGACTATCTGGAAGTTTTTCAAGTGTGTTGGCGATGTCAGCCTTTTCGCTGTCCATCTCGTCTTCCATAAATTGTTTGAATGATCCCATCATACCTTATCTATCTTGCAGGAAGTAAATTATTCTGTATAATGAAACATCTACAAGTAAAGATTCCTTTGGAATCGGTCATCTAAAGACTCAAAAATAGCGAATAAACTCATCGAGAGAGAGTGGGTGCATGGTGACTACACATTACAAAAAATATCACTGGGTTAGCAAATCTCCCTTGTTCGCATAAAAAATAGCCGGTTGTACGTCTGCCCGTTAAAACGTCCTCTTGCAAGGAGATACCTTGTAAATTTTACTTGTATTTAAGACAACCATTAACAAATCAAGTTTGGAGGAGGAAAAGTTACCGAAACGTAGAGTTTTATGTAAGTCACAACATGAAATTACTAAACCCAGTCTGGAAGCGTATCGGATAACGTGGCTAGCTTGATTATTAAGCACAACATTTATCTTTTGGGAGGTCGCTTGACGAGTGTTGTGTCGGGTTTGAAAAACAATTTGTGGAAGTCTGTGTCCCTGTTGCAAAAGTTGCAACAGGGATTTTTTATTCTATCTTTCCTCTCATAAATAGAGATAACTTGTTTTAAGGAGTGAATTTTATGGCACGAGCAGCTAAGAAGAAGAAAACGACAAGAACTGGTGGGAATTTCCATATTGAATTTAAGAACGATGCGCAAAGCATGGCATGGGCCGCTTTTCAGCAACACAGTGTGTTGTTTTTAATAGGGCCAGCAGGTACAGGAAAAAGTTTCTTGGCATGTGCTTTTGCTATAGAGAGAATTCTACAAAGAGAGTCAAAGAAGATTGTGATAACTAGACCCATTGTAGAATCTGGAGAGTCTCTTGGTTTTCTTCCCGGAGAGTTTGAAAACAAGGTTTATCCATACATGTTACCAATGTATGACTGCATAGATAAACTTGTGGGTCATCCTGACGACAATAATGCTTGGAGAGACAAGGTTGATAAAGCTGTTGAAGTTGCTCCAATTGCTTATATGAGAGGACGAACATTTGATGACTCTGTTTGCATTTTTGATGAAGCACAAAACGCATCAATGATGCAGCTTAAACTGTTTCTTACAAGATTCGGAGAAAACAGTAAAGTCATTATCACTGGAGACCCAACTCAAAGTGATTTAGGCGGCGGCGACGTTGCTTTAACTAACGTGATGAATCGTCTCAAAGGCGTGCCGGGTGTAGGTGTTGTTCAATTTAAGGCAAATTCTATTGTCAGACATCCACTCGTATCAGATATCATTGAAAAACTTGAGGAATAATGTCAAGACAGACGGCCTTTACAAACGCAGGAACAATAACTGACGACTCTGTGGATATATCAGCAGGGTTGGTAGCTTGGACAAGTCCCAGCAATGCTTCCAGTAATGATGGAACTTATGCAAATGTTATCATGGGCCAGTTTGATGCTACGTCTAATGGTTTGTATTTTCACAATTATTCTTTCGGCTTAACATCGGAAACTGTAGTTGAAGGAATTGAAGTTCGTGTTGACAGAAAGGCTGCTGGGGACGAGATAAAAGACTTTGCTGTAAGCTTAGCGTGGTCTGACGGCACAAGCACATTCACCACTGGGGATAAGTCTTCTGTTGATGCGTGGCCTGCTTCAGATGCAACAAAAGATTATGGAGGAGTTTCGGATGTATGGGGTTCGGCACCTACAGCCGCCGAACTTAACGGCACAGAGTTTGGCTTTGTGTTGTTGGCGTACAATACAGTCTCCGATACCACCAATGATGGAACGGCTTTTGTTGATCATGGTTCTATGCGAATCAATTATCACTTTGCTTATGTTCCATCAATTGGTGGCGGTGCTTCAGGTGGTGGACTAGCCACACATACACAATATTATACAGTACCGGTGGGCGGCGGCTCCATAGCAGGAGGGACGGCGGCTGTTACTTCTTCTATATCTTTAAGTGGAATTGGAGGAGTGGCTGGCGGCGGTTTTGCTTTTAATTGTATTGATTTTGCTTTCTCGACAAACTTGATAAAGAATCCTAGTTTCGAATGTGGACTGGATAATTGGAACATTGAGTTAGGAAACTGGGCAACAGACTACAACACAGTCTCGCATGAAAATGTTTCTGCTACTCCCGGAAGTGGAACATTTGTTGATGAACATCTTACTCAAGAAATTGATATTTCCAGTTATGATGTCGGAACTAAACTAAAGGTTGTATTTTTTGGCCAGACAGGGAACAATGAGCAAATCAATGGTGCTTTGACGACACACACCTTTGGTGATTTTACTAGATTGGGAGCAAATCAGTCTGCTAGCACATCTGGCTCTAGTAGCGGAAGTTTTTCTCAGTTTACAAATTCTTTAACAAAAAACAGTTTGGATGAAACCTCTGCTGGAATATGGTTAGACTGGTCTGATTCTGGTGGTGGTGATCCAACTAATGTTTTATTTGATGACTTCCAACTTGTTGTAACGGTTCACGCTTTTAATTCTTCCATCAATGGTGGATCGTTAGCTGGCGGATTATCTCTTGTGTCTCAAGCTTGGACTGAAACTCCAATAGGAGGATCGTTAGCTGGCGGTGCTGCTCACGTTCCTGAAAGATTCAGTGAGACAGGAACAGGAGGAGTAATAGCTGCTGGTGCGGCTGTAGATAGACAAAGTGGCGCTGTCCCAGTTGGCGGTGGTTCTTTGGCAGGCGGTATTGCTGTAATATCAACAAGTGGTGACGTTACAGTTGGTGGTGGTTCTATCGCTGGCGGTGTAGCAAGAGTTTATAAAGATGAAGAAGTAGAAGGTGGAGTGCTTGCAGGTGGTGCTGCTCACGTTCCTGAAAGATTCAGTGAGACAGGAACAGGAGGAGTAATAGCTGCTGGTGCGGCACCAAATAACACAACTCTTATTGTGACTCCTATCGGCGGTTTGTTGGCCGGAAGCACGGCTGATATTCTAAGCTTCTACTGGCCGCAAGGTGGAGCTTTGGTTTCTGGAAATCCAGATGTGTTCCAATCATTCACTATGCAAGGCGGTGTGTTGGCATCAGGGTCAGCAGTTGCCGGAAGTGCGGCTAATGAGATCACAGTTGGCGGGGCGATACTTGGCGGTTTGGCTAATGTCAATAAATTCCAAGGGCCTTTAACGTGGGCAAGCACTGGTCCTCCAGTAGAAACAGGTGGAGGCACAAGCGGTGAAGGAATAACGTCTGCTCATTACAATGCAATTGGCGGCGTGATTGTTGATAATAGGCTTGATATATCTATTGCAAATTCTCGATTTGACATAGATTGGACGTTCTCTTGGAGAGTAAGAAGTATTGCATTCAATGATCTTACTTTTTTGTGGAACACAGGGGAGTTGGGAATATTCTTCTATCGTGTCATTGGCAAGGCAAGAGATGGAAGTGAATGTAATCTTAAGTCAGATCCTTGTTGTCAAAAATACATCTTGAATGTTCAAGCAAGATCATTGCCAGAACTTTGTGAGAAGTTAAGTGCAAGGAAGTTTATTCTTCCAATTGAATCGGTACAAAGATTCGCTCGACCGGCTTCTTTAGGAAACATTTTTAATGATTCTGACGCTCAACAAAGATTAGTTGATGAATTCGATGTAGCAAACGGAGACTGTAATTCACTTGAAGATGTAGAAATTTGTGAAGTTCCTCAGTGTGCTGATTTTTGTGTTGATTTTGATTTGTTGGTAGATTTCTATCTGGATATTTCCACTGTGCAGGTTAATGGAGATTTGGAATTTGAATCTGGAGAAGGTCTTTCTGCAAACAGGTCTGTGTTTGTAAGTGGAGAAGCAGAAGTTTCTAACACTAAGAATTTGTTTGCCGGATTTTATGAAGCTGTTCCGGCTCCTTGGAAGGCAGACAATGCTGCTATTGCTTATTCCAATCATTACGTTGGAGATGGCGGTGCTATTTTCTCCATTGTGGCTGAAACAGAATTTTCAAACTGGCAGTTCACAGGGGGAGAATGGCCTAGACACTCTGGTCTTCCAACAGGAAGTGTGGCTTTAAGTCAAAATGACCTTGAAGGAGAATCTAATCCATCAGCCGAAGCATGGCAGGTTACAGAAAATGCACTTGCTGAAGATGGTGCGTTTGCGCAAGTCGATATAAGTTTCTTAAGAGAAAGCGAATATCTGATTGTTCGTGGATTTGATTTGAATATGCCAAGTGACGCCAATGTATTTGGCTTCAACGTGTGGATAAATCTTTTGTCAACTCAGGTTGGCACTAGAGATGTTAGTATTGTATTGATTAAAGGCGATACAATAATTTCAGATAACATTCCTTTGAACTTTGATTGGCCATTGATTTCTACTACAAGAATTTATGGATCAAATGGAATAGCTGATTTACAAGTTCCTTTTTCTTCTGAAAACAATTGGGATGTTGATGATCTTAACTCAAGCGACTTTGGAGTTGCTTTTAGAGTAAAGGATGTCAGCAACATTGGAACTTCAGTTGCTTTTGTGGATTCAATAAAAGTTGAGGCCACATGGGAATATAAGAACAAAGACAACTTGAAGACAGGTGGAGCTTCGGGAATCACATCAAGTGCATGGCATTATGAAGCTTCTGGAGGCGTTGTTGTTGATGGAGATGCGAGTCCATTAAAAGCAGATTTGAACTGGGCAACTAGAGGGCGGGGAGTTGGTCAGTTAACAGGGTTGTTGACGGGAGGCGGATATTTAGTAAGTTACGATTATACATCTGACAGTTTTCATTATGATTGGGAAGACAATGGCACAGTTGATTTAGGAAATATTTTCTATGATTCAAATTGGCCAGAAAATGGTGAGAACGAAACTTTGTCAACATTGCTAGGTGGGCCTGCGATAGCTGCTAGTTCATGGGCAACTCCCGAAAGAGCCATTCTAGCAGATGCCTCTTCTATATCATCTCCTTCTTATGCTGTAGCGGATTTGAGTGGAGTGGATTCTGACAGTGAATTTTTAGTTGTAAGAGGATGGCCGTTTGATTTAGACGATCACATGAAAGTGGTCGGGCTGAGAGTTGTGGTGGCTAATCGCTTTGCACAAAATAGTCCAATTTCTGGATTCTTTTCAACAGATGAAACTTCTAGCGTTGATGATGGCGTGGACACAGTTTCCAATTATGATGTGTTGGATCATGTTCCAATTGTTGCCGGAACGCTATCTGGAACAATTTTTGATGGTGCTGTCGCTGTTCAAACTTTTTCAGTTGATTCAGGTGGGGCATTTACTTTAAGTCCAATTGGGTCTCCTGCTATACGAGTCACTGCTGGGGTGCTGGATATAAACACTGGAACATTGATTTTGGTTTGGGATGGGACTCCGGGGGATAATCATGTTGTTGTGGAATATGAGTATTCTTATCTGGAAACAGATATTAAAGATTCTCATCTTTACTTGGTCAATGGCGATACTATTCGATCAGACAATCTTGCTGACACTTCTTTGAAATGGCCTAATGTTCCGATATCATTATTTTATGGATCGAATGGACTTGATGAGTTGACTCCGTTTAGAGACTTAGATGCAGATCCATTGACACCAGATGAAATCAATAATCCAAATTTTGGAGTGGCTATTGCTGTTTCTAATTTTGATGGGACAGGAAATACCTTTGCCAAGATAGATGGAATAGCCATTGAGTTGACTATTGAAGCTTTTGGAAGAACTCTTGTTGCTGTAACAGAGCCACAAGTCGGAGGATCAGCAGATGCAGTTCCACAATTTGTAGATTTCAACGGTGGCGGTGGTTTGGTCGCAATCGGTGGTGCTGAAGTGAAACCATTCTGGGAAACAATGAGAGGTGGCGTTGTATACAATGCTGACCCTCTTGATCCTTTGCAGGCGTTAATAGAGACACCAATAGTGACTGCAATTTATACGCATAATGTTCTAGGCGGAATCGGTGTTGGTGGGCTGGCCGATGTACCAGAGGGAGTATTTTCCTTCACTGGATCTGGGGGCGTTGATACAGGAGGCACTGCAAGACAGGCCAAAAACGCTTGGGAGCATGTGTCAGATGGTAACATAGTGTTCATTAAAGGCTCTGCTGACGCTACTCCGGGAGACTTTGGTGCTCCTGTTGAGAAGTTCTTCTTTGATATGGTTGTGTTGCAGACAACTGCTTCATTCGCACTAGACACAGATTTGCAGGATGTAGAAGGATTATCTGATACGATAACACAATGTGGTTGCTTGCAATTGCCATTGGTGGTTGAATTTGGTCACAATTTGGTGAGGGATAACATTTTTGCGAAATTCCTTGCAAGAAATGGATTTCCTGTTTCTGATAAGCTTCTTTTAAGATACAATACAACTAATGACTCTTGGCAAACCAACCTTCATTTTGATGGATGGTCGCCTGATGCAAACACTAAAGAAAAATGGGATCTTATATTTGAATTGCAATGTACAAACAATATGGGCGGAATTCACATTGGCAGAAGCATTTGGAAAGTAGCCGTTGAAATATTCAGAAGAAACTTAACTACTTTTCAAGATTTCGATACAAGAATAATTGTGGGTATTTTGCCAGAAGAGTTATGTGATGTTAATGCAAGTGAATTGGACTTTGAAGTTACTTACAATACTTTATTGAATGCTGCGGATGTGAGTCCATTGGCAACAATTTATCAAAATACAATTTATGATAATATCGGATTGTTTAAGAATCAATCTTGGACGTTTGATCCAGAATTGATTTTGACAGTATCACAATCTGGAGTTAAAGAAGATCAACCAAGAGCCGTTCTTACGGATGCGGTTTTTGTTTAAGAAAGAAGGGTGAAATGGAAATTTGGATTATTGCGATATGCGCCTTAAATTTGCT
>Ga0233415_10000553_pt1 | contig 17425 bp, 13 predicted proteins | sample Na_anoxic_12_MG_FD_188631 | JGI IMG/M metagenome (GOLD analysis project Ga0233415, IMG submission 188631) | Seawater microbial communities from Saanich Inlet, British Columbia, Canada - Na_anoxic_12_MG | ecosystem: Environmental > Aquatic > Marine > Inlet | place: Canada: British Columbia... | reverse complement strand
TCTCAGCCTCTTTGATACCAGATTCCTCCAAAATCACTGGACTGCTCCCTGGTCCGTTAACTACCTGAACGTCAATATTATCAGATACATGTCGAATGGCAGCAGGGTCCTTGTCAATAACCACAACATCTTTGTTTTCCCGGGCCAGATGACTTGCAATGTGGAAGCCCACTTCACCGGCACCAATTATTAATACTTTCAATTAAATTTACTCCTTTAGTAAATATTCACAATTAAGGTATTATTTCCATTTTTTATCTGTTATGTCAAATCACATTTTGTGACCCAATTGTTGTGACGGTCTCGTAAAAAGTCAGATTTTAATGGCAAAGTAAAAAGCTCCAAATTCAAGGCGCGCAAATTCCGAGGAACGAGACGTACTTATAGTACGTCGCAGTGACGAGGAATGCAGCGCAACACAGAAGTTGGACTTTTTACGAAGCCATCAATTGTGCTTTTAATATTTTCCTCCGGAGAAAGGAAGAAGTTGATAAAAAAAAGCTTGACAATATATTTAAGAACGGTTAGTTAGAAATTTCGAATTTAATATGCAGGGTATTATGAAAAACATTATAGCCATTAACAACCTTATTAGCCTTATTATTCTCCTCGTCGTAGATGTATTTATCTGCTACGAGGCAAAAGGTTGATAATGGCCTGATTTTATAACAAAATAATAATTTCAAAATCCGTTATCAGCCACAAAGGCCGTTAACGGATTTTTTTTTAAGGAGATCTGTCTAATGAAAAGTGATCTGGCCAAAAAAGGTATTGAACGAGCACCCCACCGCTCCCTGTTTAAGGCAATCGGATATACAGATGATGAAATCAAAAAACCGCTGATCGGTATCGCCAATTCGGCAAACGCCATTATTCCCGGTCATATCAATTTGGACAAGATCGCAGAGGCCGTAAAAGCAGGCGTCTATATGGCAGGCGGAACGCCTGTTGAATTCGGCGTGATCGGAGTTTGCGACGGCATTGCCATGAGTCACAAAGGGATGAAATATTCCCTGGCAAGCCGGGAGCTGATCGCCGACTCCATCGAGGTTATGGCCACGGCCCATGCATTTGACGCCATGGTCATGGTGACCAATTGTGACAAAATCGTCCCCGGAATGCTCATGGCGGCGGTGCGACTCGACCTGCCATCCATCGTAATCAGCGGCGGTCCCATGCTGGCCGGAGAACATCCTGAAAAGACATCCTCCGATAAAATCGATCTGGTTACGGTTTTTGAGTCTGTGGGTGCGGTGCTTTCCGGGAACATGACCGAAGAAGAGTTAAATCGTATCGAAGATGCGGCCTGTCCCACCTGCGGATCATGCGCCGGCATGTTCACGGCCAATTCCATGAACTGCTTAACCGAGGCCATCGGCATGGGCCTGCCCGGCAACGGCACGATCCCGGCAGTGATGTCGGCCCGTATCCGCCTGGCCAAGGAAGCCGGTAAGCAAATTATGTATCTTTTGGAAAAAAATATCACGCCGTCACGGATCATGACGGATAAGGCGTTTAAAAATGCACTGGCCGTGGACATGGCCCTGGGATGTTCCACCAACACGGTGCTTCATCTTGCGGCCATCGCGCGGGAATCAAATGTAGCCATGGATCTTAATCAAATCAACGAAATCAGCAAAGCGACCCCGCATCTTTGCTCACTCAGTCCGGGCGGAACGCATCATCTTCAAGACCTGAACCGGGCGGGCGGCATTCCTGCGGTGATGAATGAACTTTTCAGGTCCGGCCTGATCGACAACACCTGCCTGACGGTAACCGGTAAGACGGTGGAAGATAATATAAAAAATAAAGGCATACTGGATGATACGGTGATTCGATCGACAGACACCCCATACCACCGTGAAGGGGGGCTTGCCATATTGTTCGGCAATCTTGCTCCTGAAGGGTGCGTGGTCAAGCAGTCTGCTGTTCTTGATGAAATGTTATGCCATGAAGGACCGGCCAGGGTATTTGATTCAGAGGAAGAAGCAACCCGGGCCATCATGGACGGCAATATCCGTAAAGGGGATGTTATCGTTGTTCGCTATGAAGGGCCCATGGGAGGCCCTGGAATGCAGGAAATGCTGACCCCCACTTCGGCCATCGTAGGCATGAAGTTGGATGCTCATGTGGCATTGCTTACGGACGGCCGGTTTTCAGGAGGCACCAAAGGCGCTGCCATCGGGCACATTTCACCGGAAGCCATGCAAAAAGGGCCCATTGCGATTGTTCAGGAAGGAGACCGAATTGCCATTGATATTCCTGCGAAAAAAATTGCACTCAAGGTTTCGGATCAAGAAATCAGCAACCGGTTATCAAAATGGTCCCCGCCACAACCCAAGATAACCCATGGGTATATGGCCCGGTATGCACGCATGGTTTCATCGGCTAGTGAAGGAGCAGTCGTAAAATAATGGAAGTGTAATTAGTCATTGATCATTGATCATTGGTAGAACAGATAAATTCAATTGGAAAAGGAAGGAAGGAACATGAAACTAACAGGCGCGCAAATTATGATGAAGGTCCTGAAAGAGGAAGGTGTTGACACGATCTTTGGATATCCGGGCGGTGTGGTCATCGACATCTTTGATGAACTTGATAAAACCGATATCAAGCATATCCTGGTTCGCCAGGAGGCGTGTGCGGTTCATGCTGCTGACGGTTATGCCCGTGCCGGCGGCCGGGTGGGTGTATGCCTGGTAACATCCGGTCCCGGCGCAACCAACACCGTAACCGGCATTGCATCTGCTTATATGGATTCCATTCCCGTTGTAATATTTACCGGGCAGGTTCCGACACATCTTATCGGAAATGATGCCTTTCAGGAAGTCGACACCGTCGGCATAACCAGACCTATCACCAAACACAATTACCTTGTTAAACGTACCGAGGATCTTGCCAGGATTATCAAGGAAGCATTTGAAATTGCCCGTTCCGGCCGGCCGGGACCTGTTCTGGTGGATATTCCGAAGAATGTTTCCGCAAATGCCATCGATTACAAGGCGCCCAAAAAAGTCAATCTCAAGTCATACAGCCCTACCTACAGCCCGAATATAAAACAGCTACACAATGTTGTTAAGCTAATCAAAGATGCTAAAAAACCGGTTATTTTTTCGGGCGGTGGAGTTATACTTTCAAAGGCTGCCAAGGAGCTCACTGAATTTGCGCGAAGAACCCAAATCCCTTTAACCGCTTCTCTGATGGGCCTGGGTGGATTTCCGGGTTCGGACTCGTTGTGGCTCGGCATGGTCGGCATGCATGGTACTTATCGGGCCAATATGTCTATCGGCGAATGCGATCTTTTGATCGGGATCGGCGTTCGCTTTGATGACCGTGTTACCGGCCGGGTAGATGCCTTTGCGCCCAATGCCAAGATCGTACACATTGATATTGATCCAACATCCATCCGCAAGAATATTCCTGTCACTGTTCCTATTGTGGGCGATTGCAAGATCACTCTTGGCCAACTTAACAAACTCCTTAAGAAGGAAGACCTCGGCAATCTCGACAAAAAGCGAAAAAAATGGTTCGATCAGATTCATCGCTGGAAAAGCACAGAACCACTGGCTTATAATCAAAAAGATGTTATCAAGCCGCAATATGTGGTCGAAAAACTCTATCAGCTCACTAAAGGCAACGCCATTATAACCACCGAAGTAGGTCAAAACCAGATGTGGGCGGCCCAGTATTATCACTATGATAAACCCAACCACTTTATTACATCAGGTGGCTTAGGCTGCATGGGGTTCGGACTTCCGGCCGCCATTGGAGCGCAGTTAGCCTGCCCGGACAAGCTTGTGGTCGATATTGCCGGAGACGGCAGTATTCAGATGAACATCCAGGAAATGTCCACTGCCATACAATGCAGTCTTCCTGTAAAAGTTGTTATCCTGAACAACGGCTATCTTGGCATGGTCAGACAATGGCAGCAACTTTTTTACGAAAAACGCTATATCGCCACATCGTTAGAGCATGCTCCTGATTTTGTTAAACTGGCTGAGGCATACGGAGGGATCGGCTTACGGGCCACAAAGCCCGAGGAAGTGGTACCCGTACTTAAAAAAGGCCTCTTCTCCAAGAAAACCGTAATAATGGATTTTGTAGTAGAAAAAGAGGAGTGTGTTTACCCTATGATTCCGGCAGGCGCCGCTGCTACGGAAATGCTTTTGGTATAGAAAGGATATTACTCATGACAGAAGAAAAACATGTACTTTCGATTCTAGTAGACAACGAGCCCGGTGTACTCTCCAGAATTGCAGGACTGTTCAGTGGCCGGGGATTTAACATTGAAAGCCTCTGCGTTGCTGAAACAATCGATCCGCTGGTATCGAGGATCACCCTGGTTACAACCGGAGAACCGCCAATTATTGAACAAATTGAAAAACAGCTTAACAAGCTCATTAATGTCATCAAGGTCCACGATCTCACCGGCAAGGAATTTGTTCAGAGGGAGATGGCTCTTATCAAGGTTGTGGCCAAAGCCCAGTACCGTGCCGAAATTTTGCGGATTGTCGATATCTTCAGGTGCAAAGTGGTTGATGTGGGACTCAATCACTACACCATAGAAGTTACCGGTGACGAAGGAAAAATGAATGCCATATTAAGCCTTTTAAAACCTATCGGTATCAAGGAGATTGCAAAAACAGGCATTATTGCGCTCATCAGGGAGGCCAAGTAGATATCGAGAACGAGTCGCACCAAGGCGGGCTTCAATAGAAAACATTCAATTATTCGCAATAAAGAAATTATGATGTTTAGAAATTTTTGCCATAAAAACACAAACCAGACACAAAGGAAAAAATTATTAATCTTTATTGGCGCCTTGATGCCTTAGTGGCAGTAAAAAAAGTTTCGCCAATTTTTAGGTGTTCAGTTTTTTATTTTTAACATTTAGCATAGGAGAGTAACATGGCTAAGATAAATTTCGGGGGTACTGAAGAAGAAGTAATTACTTCGGAAGAATTTTCATTGGAAAAAGCTAAAGAAGTGCTTAAAGATGAAACAATTGTAATTCTCGGCTATGGAGTTCAGGGACCGGCTCAGGCGCTCAATCTTAAAGATAACGGATTTAAGGTGATAATAGGACAGCTTGAGGGAGACGATTACTGGAATAAGGCTGTTGCCGACGGGTTTGTTCCAGGTGAAACCTTATTTCCCCTCAAAGAAGCGGCAAAGCAGGGGACTATCATTAAAGAACTCCTTTCCGATGCAGGGCAGGTAGCCACCTGGCCTCAGATAAAAGAATGCCTTAACGAAGGGGATGCGCTTTATTTTTCTCACGGTTTTTCAATTGTTTATAAGGAGCAAACCGGTGTCATACCCCCTGATAATGTTGACGTAATTATGGTGGCACCAAAAGGATCGGGAACCAATGTACGCAGGAATTTTCTGGACGGAAGCGGCATCAATTCCAGTTTTGCGATCTACCAGGACTATACCGGCAGAGCAAAGGAAAGAACATTGGCATTGGGAATTGCCATCGGTTCAGGCTATCTTTTCCCCACCACTTTTGAAAAAGAAGTTCATAGTGATCTTACCGGTGAACGCGGTGTTCTTATGGGCTGCCTCGCAGGTGTTATGGAAGCCCAGTACAACCTTTTGCGAAAGCACGGGCATTCACCAAGCGAAGCATTTAATGAGACCGTGGAGGAACTAACTCAGAGCCTTATCCGGCTGGTGGCTGAAAACGGCATGGACTGGATGTTTTCAAACTGCAGTACAACCGCCCAGCGCGGGGCGCTGGACTGGGCGCCCAGGTTCCGGGATGCAGTGGTTCCCCTGTTTGACGAACTGTATGAAAGAGTTGTATCCGGCATAGAAACCAAAAGGGTGATTGAGGCAAACAGCGCTCCTGACTACCTTGAGAAACTTCAAAAGGAACTCGATGTCATCAAAAATTCTGAAATGTGGCAAGCCGGGGCTGCGGTACGGTCGTTACGGCCTGAAAATCGATAACAAACCATGCTTTTTTCAAACAAAAGCATAGGAGTATAACATCATGGAACCGATCATCTTATATGACACCACCTTAAGGGATGGAACCCAGGGAGAAAATATAAACTTTTCCGCCATGGAAAAGGTACAAATCGCCAAGCGGCTGGATGATTTCGGTATACATTACATCGAAGGCGGTTGGCCGGGTTCCAATCCCAGAGACATGCAGTTTTTCGATCTGGCACAAGAAGTGGAATTTAAAAATGCCCGTATAACGGCGTTCGGTTCCACACGCAAACCCGGTATCGGCCCGGCCGACGATCCAAACTTGATAGCGTTGCTTAAAGCCAACACCCCCGCGGTGGCAATATTCGGAAAAACATGGGATCTTCATATTAAGCAGGTCATGAACAACACCCTGGAAGAAAACCTTGCCATGATCCGGGAATCCGTTGCCTATCTGAAAGAAAATGATCGCGAGGTGGTTTACGATGCCGAACATTTTTTTGACGGGTTCAAGGAGAACAGTGACTATGCTCTGGAAACCTTATTTGCCGCCATAGATGCCGGAGCGGAATTTATTGTACCCTGTGACACTAATGGCGGCAGCCTACCATCTGAAATCGAATCGATAATAAACGAGGTTCGCCGTCGACTTGCTGAAAAATATAATACAAAACCGGATGCGCTGCCGGTTAAAATCGGCATTCATACCCACAACGACAGCGGCCTGGCCGTGGCCAATTCCATCCAGGCCGTTCAATCCGGTGCGGTTATGGTCCAGGGAACCATCAATGGATACGGAGAGAGATGCGGCAATGCGGATCTGACATCTATCATACCCATTTTATATTACAAAATGAACCGTGAGTGTGTTACCCGAGAAAACATTGCGAAACTGAAACCTCTCTCCAGGTTTGTGAGCGAAACCGCCAATATGATTCCATTAAACAGCAGGCCTTTTGTCGGAAAGAGTGCGTTTGCCCACAAAGGGGGCATTCATGTGAGTGCGATCATGAAAGTATCCCGAGCATATGAACATATGGAACCTGAACTGGTGGGAAACAAGCGCCGGGTTCTGGTATCAGATCTTTCTGGTAAAAGAAACATTGAATACAAGGCCAAAGAACTCGGTGTCGAGCTGGGTGCCAACGGATTTGACAGTCGCAAAATCGTTACGGAAGTTAAACGCATGGAACAGGAAGGGTACCAGTTTGATGTGGCTGACGCATCATTCAAGATCTTGCTGGAGAAGTTTACCGACCAGTACCGGCCCCTGTTTAAACTCAAATCCTTCAGGGTACACATTGAAAAGGATGCTGATCGCCCCTGTTCCGCCCACGCTACCATCAAAATTTCCGTGGAAGGCAAGGAAGAAATCACCGCCGCTGAAGGTGACGGGCCGGTCAGTGCCCTGGATAACGCCCTGCGCAAGGCCCTGAATAAATTTTATCCCGAGCTGGAAGCCATGCGACTGATCGATTTCAAGGTGCGGGTCATCGATGGACGCAAAGGGACCGCAGCAAAGGTTCGTGTGTTTATAGAGTCACGGGATCAAGATAATATCTGGAGCACCATCGGTGTTTCCGAGGATATCATCGAAGCGAGTTGGCATGCCCTGGCAGAAAGTGTCCACTATAAGCTGTCTATGGAAAAACACTAACAAATGACAAATGACGATGAAAAGGAATAGAGTCTTGATTAAAAGAGATGGAATCAATGCCGCGGGACAAATTTTTTATCCTGTTCTGCGGCATATGCTTGCTCGGATTTTACTCGTTGTCACAGGGACAGATTTATAAATATCATCATAACCCTGAAAAAAAGGAGTAAGATAATGGCAGAACAAGTAATTATATTTGATACCACATTAAGAGACGGCGAACAATCTCCCGGTGCCAGCATGAATGCAGCAGAGAAGATGCGCCTTGCCATCCAGTTGGAAAAGCTTGGTGTAGATGTACTGGAGGCCGGCTTTCCTGCAGCATCCCCGGGAGATTTTGAGGCTGTTTCCAATATAGCAGGCAAACTGAAACATACAGAAGTTGCAGCCCTGGCGCGCACTTCCAAAGGAGATATTGACCGAGCTTGGGGCGCAATCCAGCATGCGGCAAAACCGAGAATCCATACCTTTATCGCCACATCTGACCTTCACATGCACTACAAGCTGAACATGACAAAGGACGAGGTTCTCAAAACCACTGTGGAAACGGTTAAATATGCCAGTTCTTATACCGACAATGTTGAGTTTTCAGCAGAGGATGCATCGCGGAGTGATCGGGATTTTTTGTGCAAGGTTTTCGAGGCAGCCATTGAAGCGGGTGCCACGACGATTAACATTCCCGATACCGTCGGCTATGCCATACCGGAAGAATTTTCAGAGCTTACAAAATATGTCATAACCCACACCCCCAATATTGGCAAGGCGGTAGTAAGTGTCCATTGCCATAATGATCTTGGCCTTGCCACGGCAAATACCGTTGCGGCAGTACGTGCCGGCGCCAGACAGGCGGAAGTGACTATCAACGGAATCGGGGAAAGGGCCGGCAATACATCTCTGGAAGAATTTGTAATGGCAATGCACACAAGACCCAATTATCTTCCGTTATATAGCAATATCAAAACCGAGCTTATTTATCCAACAAGCCGATTGGTCTCTATGATCACCGGTATCATCGTACAGCCAAACAAGGCCATTGTAGGGGCCAACGCATTTGCCCACGAGGCCGGAATTCATCAGGACGGCGTACTTAAAAATCCCATGACCTATGAGATTATGAAGCCGGAAACCGTGGGACTCAGTGCCAGCAAGCTGGTTTTGGGCAAACACTCGGGAAGACATGCTCTGCGGTCACGTTTAAAAGAGCTAGGATACGACCTTTCCGATGATGAATTGAATCTTGTTTTCAAGAAATTCAAGGGGCTGGCTGATAAGAAAAAACATGTTGTGGATGAAGATTTGGAAGTGATTGTAACAGAAGGGATCCTCCGGACCACTGACACCTTCCGCCTGGAATATCTGCATGTGACCTGCGGAACAACCGTTATTCCCATGGCAACCGTTAAGCTTACTATAAATGAAAGGGCCGTCCATGGTACGGGTTACGGAAACGGTCCCATTGATGCCGCTTTTGACAGCATTGCAAAACTGACTGGGACTGAATCAGAGCTTTTGAGATTTTCCATAAGCGCCATTACCAGCGGTACGGATGCCCAGGGAGAAGTCACCGTTCGCTTGCAAGAAAACGGGCTGATTGCACTTGGCAGGGGAGCTGATCCCGACATCATCACCGCCAGTGTCAAAGCTTACATCAACGGACTGAACCGCCTGGAATATTTGAAAGCCCACCCGGTCGATGCAACTGAAGTTCTTTAATTGCTTCAAACCCTTTTCTATGAATAGAGCTGAAGGGGCGCTTACCATGCCACTTCAGCTCTATTCACTATAATCCATTAACAAAAGCTACTTGCCAAGCATCCCTTTTTTTAGTTTAGCGTCAGCCGGTTTTTCACCAAGCCAGATTGAAAAAACAGCCCTTTTAAAATCAATCCCCTTGATTGTCCCCTTAAGCGCTCCTTTCACGTAGACACTAACGCCCTGGCCCTGGACATAGATAATGTCGTAGATGTCATTTTTCTTTGCTTCTTCAGAGAAAAAAGAGTTGAATTGGTCTATCTCAGTTTTAATGGGAGCAATATTTCCGCCGGTTCCCTTGACAAATCCTTCATTCCAGCCATCAATCAGTTTTTTACTGGAAACCCCGTCGTAAATAAAGTGCATCCGGATTGCCATGGGTTCATCTGCTCCGATTATCTTCTTTGGATCATTATTTTTTTTCATAAGATAAAGGCCGCCGGCATAAACCTTAATAAAAAGTTTTTTACGAAAGCCGGCACCGTTTAAAAGCAATGTATCATTGCCTGCCATTAGACTGTCGGGCAACGATACGTCGCCTATTTGCTTTGCAACTGCTATGGGAGTTATCATGAGGACAGCTAAAACTATAACAAAAATTCTTTTCATTATCAGTCTCCTTTCTTAAATAAAATTGCTTCGCAATTTTATTTCTTGGTAATTTTATTTTTCCCCTGTTAATCCGGGTTATACTTTCAGGGTGCCGATAATATCCGCCAAATCCGGAATTTTCCCTTCAATCAGAAATGCTTCGATTCCTTCTATAATATCGATTGTGGCATGCGGGTTTATAAAATTGGCCGTACCTACCTGAACGGCCACAGCACCTGCTATCAAAAACTCCAGTGCATCTTTGGCCGTCATAATTCCGCCGACCCCGATAACCGGAATCTTAACGTTTTGAGCTACCTGCCAAACCATGCGCAGGGCCACGGGTTTAATTGCCGGACCGGAAAGTCCGCCGGTGATATTAGCAAGCTTTGGGCGCCGGGTTTCAATGTCGATGACCATACCGGTTAGCGTATTAATAAGAGAAATCGAATCCGCACCTGCTGCTTCTACGCTTCGGGCTATTTCCGTGATGTCGGTTACATTGGGAGAAAGCTTGACCATCATGGGTTTTTCGGTTTTGTCCCTGATCGCATTAACAACCTCTGATGCAGAATCAGGATATGCTCCAAATGCCAACCCACCGGATTTTACGTTGGGACATGAAATATTAACCTCAATTCCTGATACGTCTTCAATATCATCCAGACGTGCTGCCAGTTCAGCATATTCCACCACACTTTTCCCATAAATATTTACAAATATTGGTGTTTCCAGCCTTTTCAAGAAAGGCAATTTCTCTTTAACAAATGCTTTCAGACCCACGTTTTCAAGGCCGATGGCGTTCAGCATCCCGCACGGTGTTTCAACGATTCTCGGTGGAGGGTTCCCTCTGGACGGTTCAAGCGACAAACCCTTTACAATAATGGCCCCCAGACGATTTAAATCAATAAGCTTTTCAAACTCACTGGCATATCCGAAGGTTCCGGATGCCGTCATTACAGGGTTCCTTAGCTTTACTCCCCCGATATTTACTCGAATATTAGGCTTATTTTTGATCATAATAATATTTTTTGCCAATAAATCCAATTATAAGGAATTAAGCACAAATTAGACCTTTTTATAAAATAAATATTGATAAATAGCAAGAGACTGTTTTAACATTCACCAAATACACGTCTTCATAATCTAAGGGCTCGCTCAAAAATAACTTCATATTTTGATGCGCCGATCCATCCCGCCTGGCTGCGTTGCTCGTCGGTTAAATAGCTTGCTATTCGCTCTCCTCGCGCCTTGCCATGCGGGTGCCTCGACTCCTGAAAATGTAAAGTTATTTCTTCGTGAACCCTAAGATCTTAAAATTTATTTGGGGTGATATTTATGAAAAAAATTCTTGGTATTATCGGCTCTCCGCGCAAACTTGGCAATTGTGAAATCATGGCAAAAGAGATCAGCGGACAGATATCTATCCCCCATGAACTGCAGCTTTTACGTCTCCAGGATTTTAAGATCCTCCCCTGCAGGGGATGCTACCAGTGCCTTTATAAAGCTGAACAATGCGTGCTGGATGATGATTTAAATAAAATCATAAAGACCGTTGTCGATGCTGACGCATTGATAGTATCGGCACCCACCTATTTTCTGGGCGTAAACTCATGCATCAAATGTCTTATCGACAGAGGGCTTTCATTTTATGCCCACGTTGAAAAAATGTGGAGCAAACCTGCCGTAGGAGTAGCGATAGCGGGTATTAAAGGCAAGGAAGGCTATAGTTTGCTCGGCATTCAAAGTTTTTTAAAGCTGATCTTTGCAGAGGATAAACAGAGCAGAGTCGTTTACGGCGCCCTTCCCGGAGAAGTTTTTATGAACCGAGAGAATAAGCAGACGGCCGCTAAACTGGCTTCGGCATTGTTTGGGCCTTCTGCTGAGAAAAAAGGACCGTGCTGTCCCCAATGCGGCGGGGATACTTTCCGGTTTATTAAAAACAACATGGTGCGGTGCATGCTGTGCAGCAATACAGGAATCATGATCATGCATGAAGATGTGCCTGTGTTTGAAATAAACAAAAGCGATCATGAGTTCTTTCTCAGCAAGAAAGAAGCATTAAAGCACAGGGAATGGTTACTCGGCATGAAATCACGGTTTGTTCAGCAAAAAAAAGTACTGAAAGAAATTACCGGGTCGTATCTAAATCAGGGGGTCTGGATCAAACCCTGACATAAAATACGTCAACGGTAATTTTGGGTCACTTAGTTATTTTTTCCGCAAGCTCCGCAAATGACTTGCTTGCGTAGGAATCCGAATATTTTTCCTGCAAAGAGACGCCGTTGTCCCCGCATGACACAACATTGTGATCAAAGGGAATTCTCACCAGAAACTCGATTCCAGCGGCAATGGCGGTCTTTTCTCCACCTCCTGAGCCAAACAGATCAACCATTTTGTTACAGTGAGGGCATGCAAAACCGCTCATATTCTCAATAAGACCGATAATCTCCATTTTTAAGGTTTTACAGAAATTGATCGACTTCCGAACATCCGCCAGTGACACCTCCTGCGGTGTGGTAACGATAATTGCCTTAGCATCGGAAATTGTCTGGGCAATAGTCAACGGTTCATCACCTGTTCCGGGAGGGGAATCGATAATTAAATAATCTAGTTCACCCCATTCGACCTCTCCGATAAACTGCCGTATGGCAGAATATTTGAGCGGTCCCCGCCATATAATTGCATCGTCTTTGCTTGCGATCAGTGATTCTATTGAAACTACTTTCAGGTTATTCGAATACTTCATGGGATCCAGTTTATTATTTTTGCTCATACCCAGCATCCCTTTTAGCCCTAGCATTCTCGGCACGTCAGGACCATGCAAATCAACATCCATAACCCCCACGTTAAAACCCTTGTTGGCAAGTGCAATGGCTAAGTTAACAGAAACGCTGGTCTTGCCAACACCTCCCTTGCCGCTCAAGACAATGAGTTTGTTTTTTATCTTTTTTAAAGATCTATCGACAGAAGCATCCTGTTCCGCCTTATCCTTTTTCTGCTTTTGGGCAGCATCAACACTTTCACGAATTTCTACCATAATTCTTATCTCCCATCTACGAATAGCAATTAACGGATAACAACCTTTTCAACCACTATCACAATTTTACCTAAATTCTGCACCTATATAAATCTTCATGATCGCACTTGGGACAGCTTTCAGGCCTTCCGGTGCCCCAAGATTCCTCCCATTTGTGACTGCATTTGCGGCACCTGAATATTCGGGATTCGCTAATCATTCTAAAATTACCGCCTTCAACATTTATGGCCTTCCCGTTAATCAGAGCATCTGCAACAACCTTTCTGGCCTGCTGGATAATCCGTCCAAAAGTGGCCCTGGAAACATGCATTTGTCTCCCTGCTTCTTCATGGGACATACCCAAAAGATCCGCAAGCCTTATGGCTTCGCGTTCATCAACCGTAAGGCGCACTTCGGAAAGATCGCGCATCGGAATGCCTCTTGGCTTGAAGTAGCTGATGTCAGGGTTAAAAGCCACCATGCGATGTTTCTTTGGTCTTACCATAACAATCCTTTATGAGCATATACTCGAAAGCCGGAAGTTAAGTGTTCCGATCGATATTGTCAAGTTTTTTATTAGGTTTAATTCCAACGATTGGTTATCAGTTCGACTATATGTTTGACAAAAGTTGGCAAGATGTTATCTTGATGAATTCGTAAAAAATCGAATTCTTCACGTTTTCCTTATTTGTAAATTTCGTGTATTTTTTGGCAAAAAAAGTTTGATCACACCACGAAGTACACGAAGAGCACGAAGGTTATATATTTTATTCTTCTTTTCCTTCGTGATCTTCGTGGTAAAAATAAAACCGATCTTTTTTGGTTCCGGCTCGTCCGGGTTGGGTTTTAAAATGTCAATTATCAAAAAAAAGAAAGATAAAATTATATCAAAAGTGTTACAATCGTTTGCAAATTTTACAATCAATAACTACGGAAAAATAATTGATTTTGTAGTCGATTCCAAAGATAAAACAATATTTCTAAAAGTTTTACTAAAAGGCGAAAAGGAAGCTCTAAAAATAACTGTTTCAAATTACGGTATAGTAACAGAAGGTAAAAATACTTACTTTAAATTTAATAGCATAAGGACGTCCAGAGAATGGATTAATATTCTTTGCGACAAAAAACTATCAGATATTTTTAGAGAAAATAAAATTCAAATTCCAGGCTACATTGCAGCGCCGATAAATATTATCCTATAGTGCCCACCACCTCATAAACCTTTTCAAGAGCCTGATCCAGATTTTCCGGTTTAGTTCCGCCGGCCTGTGCCATATCCGGCCTGCCACCACCGCTACCTCCCACAACGGATGCGACCTCCTTAACAATTTTTCCGGCATGAAATCGGTCAGTCAAATCTTTTGTAACCACAACGATTAAAAGCGCCTTGGAATCGGCCGAACTGCCAAGGGCAACTATACCCGATTTTATCTTCTCTTTAAACCTGTCGGCCATATCTCTCAGTTCAGCCGGCTTGTCAACCGTGACTTTTTTAGCCAGCACCTTTATATCGTTGATCGATTTAATATCTTCTTCGGCCCAGTCCGCCGATCGCATGGCAATCCTTGCTTTTAATTGTTCCACCTCTTTTTCCAGTGACTTCTGAACAGACAATATTTTCTTAATTCTCTCGGGAACAGCTTCAGGACTTTCTTTAAGCAACCTGGCAGAGTCATGTATGATCTTTGAGTCTTTTTGAATATATTCAACCGCAGCCGCTCCGGTCAAAGCCTCAATACGCCTTACCCCTGAAGCCACACTCAATTCCCCGGTAATTTTGAAAAAACCGATGTCGCCGGTTATATCCGTATGTGTCCCCCCGCAAAGCTCCTTGCTGAAATCGTTCATGGAAACGACCCTGACATGGTCACCGTATTTTTCTTCAAATAGCGCCGTGGCATCTGTTTTGAACGCTTCCTCCGCATCCATCTCAACAATCCGAACAGGTATGTTTTCACGTATCTTTTGGTTCACCAGGGTTTCAATTTTATCAAGAGTTTCCGGATCGGTCCGGGAAAAATGGGTGAAATCGAAACGGAGTCTGTCCGGTGCCACCAGTGAACCGGCCTGTTTGACATGATCGCCGAGAATACTCCGCAGGGCAAAATGGAGTATATGGGTGGCTGTGTGATTGCATTTTGTCGCATCACGCTTTGCCCGGTCAACGTTAAGGTTCACGGTTTCCCCTTTTTTAATACTCCCAGATGTAACCTTACCCTTGTGGATGATCAGGCCCGTTGGATCCTTAATCGTATCAGTAACCACCAACTCAAGATTCTCTCCGGTAATTTTACCGGTATCTCCTGCCTGTCCACCGGCTTCGCCGTAAAATGGGCTTGTTTCGGTAACAACTTCAACTGTTCGGCCGCTGACCGCTTCGGGCACTTCCTGGCCGTCTTCTACCAGGACAAGCACCTTTGACTCACAAGTTGTTTTATCGTAACCTACAAACTCGGGCATTACGCCTGCGGCCGAAAGATTTTTATAAGCATCGCTGATTTCGGCGAAAGCGGCCACGGATCTCGACCTTTCACGCTGCTCTTCCATAAACTCATCAAAACCTTCCATATCAAGTGACAGATCTTCATCCCTGACAACATCCTGGATAATATCGACCGGAAATCCAAAGGTGTCATAGAGCTTAAATATTAAATCCCCCGGCACTCGGGTGTAACCTTTGGCCTTTAGATCGGCAAGACCGTCGTTTAAAATCTTAAGACCGTGATCCAGTGTTTCCGAAAACCGCATTTCTTCGTTTTTAATGATATTCGTGATAAACGCCGAAGCTTCCAGAAGATCGGGATATTCGGGTTTCATGATATCAAAAACAACACGGGCGGTTTCATGAAGAAAGGGCCGTGCAAGGCCGATATTACGCCCGTATCGGATCGCTCTTCGCATAATACGGCGCAGCACATATCCTCTGCCTTCATTGGAAGGAAGAACCCCGTCACCAATCAAAAATGCTGCGGCCCTGCTGTGATCAGCAATGACTTTTATGGCCACATCCGCTTCCCTGGATTCTCCAATCCGCTTTTCAGAAAGATTCTCCACCTTGTTCATAACCGGCAGAATCAGATCGATATCATAATTTGTAGGCACGTCCTGTATTATGGAAACCAGCCTTTCCAGCCCCAGCCCTGTATCAATGCTCGGTTTTGGAAGTGGTGTCAGCTTGCCGGAAACATCGCGGTCGAACTGCATGAAAACCAGGTTCCATATCTCTAAGAAACGATCACAATCACACCCGACCTTGCAATCCGGCTTGCCACAGCCAAATTCCTCTCCCCGGTCGATATGTATTTCACTGCAGGGACCGCACGGACCGGTATCACCCATGGCCCAGAAGTTGTCCTCTTCACCGAACCGTAAAATTCGGTTTTCCGGCACGCCGATATTTTTGTGCCAGAGTTCATGGGCTTCATCGTCATCAAGATAAATCGAAACCCATAGTTTGTCTTCCGTCAGTCCATATCCGTTGGTCAACAGGTCCCAGCCGAAATCTATGGCCTTTTCCTTGAAATAATCCCCGAACGAAAAGTTACCCAGCATCTCGAAAAATGTATGGTGCCTTGCAGTATATCCAACATTCTCCAGATCGTTATGCTTACCTCCGGCACGCACGCATTTCTGGGATGTTGTTGCCCTTGCATAGCCTCTCTTTTCCTCTCCAAGAAAAGCGCGCTTAAACTGGACCATGCCTGCATTGACAAATAGCAAAGTAGGGTCGTCAGAAGGAACAAGGGATGAGCTTCTTACAATCTGGTGATTATGTTTTTCAAAATAATCAAGAAATTTCCTGCGTATTTCGTTTCCTGTCATAAATCACTCCATGTTAGTTCCTTAGTTGTAAATTTTGTACTTTTTGTGGCAAAAAAAATGCTTAGCCAATTAAGTGTGAAGTGATCTAAAGTGCCTAAAGTTAAGGAATACTGCCAATTTTTATAGAAGCCGGAGCGTAGCGACTCCTTAACTTTAGCTCACTTCAAACTTTAGCTCACTTGTAACTTTTTCGGTTTATCCGGCTTAGGTTTTGGGGTCCTCTTGTGATGAATCATCCCGATTCTCTTCTTGCTTTTTTTTTGAAAAGCCCAAAGATTCTTTGACTCTAATTAATGCTGAATTATAGATATCCGGATTATTCTCTAAAAACTTTTTTACGTTTTGGCGTCCCTGTCCTATTCGCTCCCCATCATATGAATACCAGGAACCGCTTTTATCTATGACTCCGGCTGTCACACCTGTGTCAATAAGATCGCCGGTTTGTGATATGCCTATACCGTATATGATGTCGAACTCAGCATCAGTAAAAGGCGGGGCCATCTTGTTTTTAACAACGCGCACTCTGGTCCGGTTACCCACAACCTCCTGCCCATCCTTAATAGCTCCGATCCGCCTGATATCGAGCCTGACTGAAGAATAGAACTTCAGTGCATTTCCTCCACTTGTGGTTTCAGGGTTGCCGA
>Ga0233415_10000548_pt1 | contig 17523 bp, 20 predicted proteins | sample Na_anoxic_12_MG_FD_188631 | JGI IMG/M metagenome (GOLD analysis project Ga0233415, IMG submission 188631) | Seawater microbial communities from Saanich Inlet, British Columbia, Canada - Na_anoxic_12_MG | ecosystem: Environmental > Aquatic > Marine > Inlet | place: Canada: British Columbia... | reverse complement strand
AGTAATGATTCATCAACTGATGACTGTGTTACATGAACAGCAGCAGAAGTAATTGCTTCTTTCAGTAATGCTTCATCAAAAGATGATTCTGTCAGATGTACAGCAGCAGAGAGTAATGCTTCTTCCAGTAATGATTCATCAACTGATGACTGTGTTACATGAACAGCAGCAGAAGTAATTGCTTCTTTCAGTAATGCTTCATCAAAAGATGATTCTGTCAGATGTACAGCAGCAGAGAGTAATGCTTCTTCCAGTAATGATTCATCAACTGATGACTGTGTTACATGAACAGCAGCAGAAGTAATTGCTTCTTTCAGTAATGCTTCATCGAAGGATGATTCTGTCAGATGTACAGCAGCTGCTCTGATAGACGCCTCTAACCGCCCCTGCTCCAAGCTGCCTACCGAACCTAAAGCTAGGCGGGTCCGCAGCTCAGCGGCCAAGGTGGTTAGAGTCGTGACCACGCCTACTTATTGTCGATACGACGGCGGGTTTTACGCTCCTGCTCGAGTCGGATACCAAGCTCACCCTTATCAGCAAGCTGCCAACTCTTATAGAGTAGTACTGCCCGATCTACGATAGCGTTAGCTACCTCTGATTCAAAGGCATGAGCCACTGCCCAGTTTGTCGGAGGCCACGTGGCCGGTAAACTAGCGTCGTTAAATTTACTGAGGCCAACCCGTTTTTTAAGTGCCTCTGTCAGATCTGTAGTTGTTACAACCATATCAATTTACTCCTTAGAGTTCGTGTTGCCGTCCTTGGGGAATACTGCAGTTTCCAGCTGCATCCCTAACTGAACGTCGGATTGCGAAGCCCCACCTGTCCAGGCAGTGTAAAGGAGACGAGCACGCTCGAGTAGAGCCTGCATAGCCTCGTCATCGAAACCAGTCTTCCCTGTAGATTCGTACTCCCAATCAGTTGGCGCAGGCCAAGAGGTGGGGAGGAGAAGAGTTTCGTATTTGTTCAAACCCAATCTGGATTTAAGTGAGTCGATCATACTTTGGTAAGTAGCCATGTGTTTATTCCATGTGAAGTTGGTCCCGAGGTGTTAACCCCGGGACCTAAGTGATTAGACAGTGAAGCCCCCGATAGAGAACATCGAGCGGCGACCGTTATCGAACGACCAGCAGCGTTTGTACTGAATGCGATCAAAGATGTTAGGCAAAAGTGGGTGCTTTTGAGTCTCGCCCACCTTTTGGATAAAACCCAACTTCTCATCTGAAATGCCACCACCTGTGACGACATTCATACGGAGAGATTGAGTGTTGATACCCAAAACAGGGTGCTCAGCAACGGCTGTACCTGTCCAAGTGGAGCCCTCATCATCAGTCTCCATGTAATCCATATCCCAACCAGCTGACTTGGTAAGCATGCGACTCCAATCCACCATCATACCGGCAAAGGGGATAGCAGACTCAGTACCTAAATTCAGGATAACCTTGTCGTTAATCTGGGTCTTGGCGCGGAGGAGATCTAGGAACTTCTCGTAGACTTGCGAGGTGGTCATTACAAGATCGGGGGCCTCAGTACCTGAGTACGACGCCATTAGAACCGCATGTTGTAGATCCTCAATGAGATCCCCACCCGTGGCATCAGCTGTAGCAAAGCGGTTTGGGAGCCACTCAGCAAAAGCGTCTGCAGAGAGGTCAGCCTCACCTAGTCCGCCGAGAGTACGATATACGGCATCAGCTTGGTTATTATCATCGTCAGCCTTACCGTCTAGATAAGGATCCAAAATCGCCCGAAGGGACATCGGAGTGTAAGCTTCCGCATCATCATCACCGGTGAAAGCGCCAGTTGGAACAACTGTGGCACCTGAATCATCACCAAAGAGAGCTAAGTTCTCCTCACGACGTAGGATGTCACGCATATTAACTTTCAAGAAGTTAGACACGAATGGGATCATGTTACCAGCAGGCATAGCCTGTGGGTAGTTAATGTTCCGCGTCGCGGTGTGCATCGTGAAGAGTGCGTGCTTCATGATCTCCCCGGAGGCTGATCCTAGGTTGTTCCAGGTATCACTTACCGCTGGTGCCATAGTAGTGGCATCATAATAAGTAGTGGCCTCACCTGCACCAAAGAGGACAGGGTGTGAAAGCTTCTCGGCATCATTAACCACAAAAATGCGGCCACGATCAGAGATGTGCTTGAGGTACTTCTCGCCGCTGTCATTGACAAGGTCAGCGAGGTTTTTTGTCATCGTATCGAGCGCGATGGTCGATAGCGTATTGACTGCTTGTGTGTAATCGGTCATTGGTAAGCCCTCCCAGGCTTGGTATTATTTAGAGGTGCCCATCTCGGAAGCCCTGCATCATTGCAGCCTCAACTTTCTGGTCCATTGTCAACTCTGCACCCTCTTTAGCGCCTACATTAAGCTGGATCTCACCATTATGGTAGATCGCGCCCTCAGGTGCATTCTTAGGGAGACCCCGACCGGGGCCCGCTGAGCCGCCCTTACTACCTGCGCTATCAAGAACGCCGGCCATCTGAGCGAGAAGCTTAACATTATCCTCCCCATGAAGAATGTTAGGTGTAACCAATCCATCCTCAAGAGCCTTAGAGTACCAAGAGCCCACCTGATCGTACTCGGGGGATCCAACTGCAACACCCGATTTAGCCAGGTTTTTTACAAAGGATTCCCGAGCTTCAGAACGGCGTTCTTGCTCCACACGCTGTTGAGTCATCATGGTCTCGACCTCATCCTTGGTTAGGTATGTGTCAGACTCCTTGACTTTTTTGTCCCATTTCTGTCGAGCGTCATTGATTTGACGGCTCACATAGGCTTCGACCTCGGCACGTTGATCCGTGTCCAGGCCAAGTTCGTCAGTGTTTCGGGGCTTGCTTGCCGCGTCTTCAGCTGCTAGATCCGCTGGGTCTACCGGCTTTCCAGCTGGCTCCTGGAACGGTTCTGCAGTAGGGACGGGCTCCGAAGGAGTGCCCTGAGGGTCTACTTCGGGATCATCGAGCGTAACTTGTGGGTCAGTCATTGTTTGTGTCGGCTCCTCTAAAGGGCTAGTCTACCGACAGAACGCCGGCTCCGCCCAGGGCTTACCTATACACACACTACCAGACCTAGACGCTAAGTGCAAGTCTTTTTAGGTCTTTTTAGGTCTTTTCTACTAACCGCCCGGTGTCAGGATCAAGGCCCTTCTTTTTATACACACGCTCCATCTCCGTCCGGGAGTGGACAACACGATCAGGGTCGTTAGGGGCAAGTTGGAAAATCTCGTAACCATCGCAGAACCCATCTGGGCACGAGACGTGAGTAGCACCCAAAGCCTCCTTATCCCAAAGCCGTGACCAATTTGGTGGACTGGTATTACAGGTCTCACAGTCTGTATCTTGGGCCCCCCCTGACATAGGGTGGAAGATCTCCTGTCTAGCCTCACAATTATTGCATCTGTAGTCGTAACGTGGCATTGTTATATACTACCCTCTCCCCACTCCTTAAACCAATTTAAGGTGTTTTTAGTTGCCTCGGAGACTAGGTTGGTGAAGTGCCCAACTGTCTCACTTACCCCTCCAATAATACCCTCTTTAACTACATCATAAGCAAAACCTGCTCCCGCCCCGGGGCGTGCTAAACTCTCGGGGCTATAGCTACTGGCTCGCTGGTAACCTTGCTCGGCTACATTATATGCAGTCTCAGCTGCTATAGCTCCATGGCCCAAGCCTGGAACTGCTGCAATTACAACACCAGCCGCCACCGCTTGAGCAGCCCGTTCGGGGTTGCTGAAATCATCTGCAGCAAACTGCAGTGCGCCGAAAGCCGCCCCCGTAGCGCCCATAGCCGCGCCTGGACCCAGTGAGCCTACAAAGAGGCGGCGACTTACTGCAGCCTCGAGAGCTTCAAAGGTACTTAACTCAGGTACCCCTCCGGGCTTCTGCGTGAAATAGACCTTCCCTCCCGGCCTGTCAACTAACCAGGTCTTACCTGAGAGCGATCGTCCAATAACATCCAAAAAGGTGGGCTTAGCCCGCATCGGCACCGCGCCACCTTGTGGCTGAGGTGGAGAGGGGGCTGTAGCAGCCTCCAACCCCATTCGCGCAAGTGACTGCTGCGTCTGTACCACAGGGAGGAGCTGCGAAAGTCCCTCCTGCATCAGGCTGGTAGCTAAGGAGCCCAATTCGATTTGAGACGCTGCCATCTGAGCTACTGTAAAACGGGATACATTAGGTCTGAGTGGCATCCCCTTAATGCTGTCTATATTAACCGTAATATCTTTGCCTTTGACGTTGTAGAGTGGGTAATACTTACCACCAGATTTCATACCTGCCCGTAGTGTACGCTGGTTTTTAAGGTCGTAAATTGAACTCTCCTTATTGTTCATTGCAACCATCAATGCTGTATGCTGTGCTGGGATTACAGTACTATGCTCAAAGCGGACTTCCCCATCTACGTTGTAGGCCCCTAAGTAACCTTTCTTACCAGCCCTTTGAGCTGATTGTAATATAGGCTCCGGCGTGGAGGCTTCCACCCCCTTAGTAGAGACGGCATAACCTGACAGTGGGTTGGGCTGCTTAGGATCCAGAGGGATAGTGAACCCATCCGGATTATCTACGGCGGCCCTCTGCATCCTTTCAACCTGCTTAGGATCAGCGATCTCAGGTAAGCGTCGGATATCCCGATAAGGATGTAAACCACTATACCCAGTAGCGGCGTGTAACCGCAGGTCGTCAGTTATCTTTATATTCCAAGACTCCTCACCCGCGTACTCACTCTTATCCCACGTCACTCCAAACTCACGTTCCATCTTCTCCAGGAAAGGTGTTACAGCCTCATCCCCGTAATATAGTTCGGCTTTTACTGGGCCTAGATCCGTATTAGTCACGACTGTTTTAGCCGTAGGTATGTGGAGTCTAACGGTGTCCGGGAAGGCTATTAAAGACTCGAAAACACTGGCCTGCACAGTAGGGGCCCCTGCGGCCACAGGTCCTACACCTAAATAATGACCTTGGTCTATGCCGATATGGTTAGGTTTGCCGTAATAGCTCTGTACATCAGATTGAATCTCATATATTACAAGGTCATCACCCTGGGAGACCCCTCGAGTGTGCCCCCATATATTTGAATATTGAGGTAGTTTACCATACTTTCTGACAGCGGTAAGGTCCTCATAGCTAAGTAGGCGGCTGTGATCGTAGGGCTTAGTGTTTACGGTATCCTGGTCCCCTAGTGCTAGGTTATAATACTCCCCTACGCCCGACTCTAACTCGTTGTATGGTTGGTACTTCCCTGCAAACACCACACTATTTAACACGTTGCTACTTATCTCACGAGCGTGCCCATCGCTGATCCAATCTAGTCCCTCGGTTACATATAGAAATTCACTATCATAACCTGCCATTATATCCCCTACTAGCAAACCCTCAAATTTAATTATATCTTTTACATCCTTGAGCATCTGCTCGGCATATAGAACATCTGGGTCAGGGAAGCCCGCACCAAAGGTAGGAGCCCGGTCACTAGATGGTGCGATCGTTAACCCCTCATCTATAAACGCCGCTACTCCGGCTTCAGTCATCCCACTTGGTAACTCATATTCAGATAGATCGATGCGACCTATTACATCCTGTATTAACGGTAACGGCCAGTTATCTACACTCCCCAAAGCCTCTTCAGCGGGTAGATGGGCTAGGTAACCGTCATAATAAGCATCCCAAGAAGAGAAATAGTCCGCCTCACCGTAAAGTGAGGGGACTACATATACGGAGTCACCTTCCCTAAGACTATTACTATAATGAGAAAGAAATTCCTGTGCGCCACTGGTAGTGTCGAGCACAGGGGTGCCGGAAGAATGATCCATTATTCCAGTAGTGGTATTACCTCCGCTCACTAAGTACGACTCGGGTACCCCTCCCCAAGCTGAAACCGACTCCTGCTTGGCTTTGTAGAGGGCCCCGTCAATGCGGTCCAGTCCGGTCCTGGCGGAAGCGGCCCTCACATCACCTGGGATGCCCCAAGAAGTAATTGAGCTCTCTATATTAATAAAATAAGGGGCCATAAGCCCAAGTTGTGGTTCTTTAATACCCTCGGCTGCTAAGACAGCCGTTACTTCTTTAAGTACATGTGCCCTACCTTCACTAGTATTTTTGTATGGTGGGATAGCCTTCAGGGGGCCTCGGATCATCGAAGCAAACCCACCCTTTTGTAGTGCAACCGTAGATAAATCTGCATACTTACTGCCTAGCTGTGATAGAAAGTCCCAGTTGTCCAACGGGGCCGATGGATGCTTCTTTGAGATGGGCTCTAGTTTTACTCTATCTACAGTAGTAAACTTTTTTGCTAAATGCCGCTTACCTACTCGTTCAATGGCCGCTCCCGCACTCGCATACAGCTGCTGGTGACTGCCCCCAGAACGGGGGGACAACTCCCCATGCTCCCCATAATAATCAATGGCAGACCTAAAATAGTCAGTCTTAAATGCATGAGTACCTGGTACCTCAGTCCCAAACTCAGCTATAGTAGAGCCTAAATCCACGGGGTCCGCCTTAAGTACACTATCAAGCAGTATCTCCTCAGCTTGTGCACCAGTGAATGTTGGATCTAACTTAAGCTTTGCGGCTAGGTAAGTAGTTAAGCTCCCCCTCTGCGGTACCCCCCACATGTGTGACCTACTTCTAGCCCTATTTAGACGTGCCCCCTGCGCAGCTTCATAAGCAAACGACTTTGACCAAGATAACTTCTCCGTAACTAAACGGATGAAGTTATCATCAGTCAACTCAGCCAACTCATCCAACTCAGGCGACTCAGGCGACTCGAGCTGAGCTAAAGCAGCCGCTTTAAGCTTCCTCTCACCCTCTAACCCCTTTACCTCCCTGATAGGCTCCATATTAGGGGGAGGTACCTTCTGTAGTGGTGTATCTCTCAGACTCCGTTCAACAGGAGGTAGTGGGTCCTCTTTAGGTAAAGACATAGGGGAGCCTTGTACCGGGGGTAAATCCTGAAGGGGGGACCTCGCATCAGGGCCAAAGTAGTCTACCTCATTATTTCTCATCTGTCTTCCTCACACCTAGAATGCGATCCCTCGCCTTATTCTCCTGACCTGAAAACGAGAGCGGCTGCTCTCGTAGAAACTTATCTACCCGCGCGTTAACATTCTTATCCATACGCATCCGGTACTGATCCTCAGTCTCACCTGGCAGCTTGTGCGGCCGTGGGTCAGGCTTAGGCTCCTCAGGGCGGTTCATATACCTAAGCATCGCATCACGGTAACCTTGATAGCGTCCTATGAGACCTCCCATCTTGTCCCGCCTTGCATTGCGGTAGTCGTCTCTATCTAATATGTTTTTTTTGAATGCCTCAACATCACCACCTATAAACGCCTTATACGCCTTATGTGTACTACTAAAAAACCCCTGGTATGTAGCAGAGACCAGTTGCTCACTGAGCTCTTGGGGATACTCAGCTAACTTCGGGAAGAGCTTTTTGGCCCTAACTAGGTGTACATTATCCAGATCCCATTCGAGTAGTGTATTAGCTTCCTCCTTCGTAATCGCACGCTTCCCAGCAATTACATCCTTTAGATTAACCTTAGGTAGTGCCTTTGCGAAAAATTCCTTGCCTGCCGGGCTCAAGTCATGTCCGTGCCCTACTGTAATTTCATCGATGGTTGGATTAAAACCCTCCTGCTTTTTAAGTAGCTTTATAGTCTTCGCCCGGTTGAAATTCGATGGCTTAGGCTTAGGCTTAGGCTTAGGCTTAGGCTCCTGAACCTCTTGCATGAGGTCCACTTTGGGTTTGGGGGCATCCTGGGGCATCAGATTAGACAGCCGGAGGTGGGCCGCCAGCAAGCATAGCAGCAAGCGCGTTATTATCAATCTCACCCTGCGGCCCTACCCCAGGCACGGGGGCGAGGTTCATAGGGTTACCAGATGGCATTGCCGCCGCATTGGCTTGGACAAATTCATTGTGGCGATCAATAGTACGCTTGAGTTCATCCACATTAGCACCGGGGATACCCTGTGCAAGCGCTTGATCAAGGAGCTTCGAGTAATATGCAATATACATATCATGCTGGTCATCCCCAGATACGATGATAGGCTCACCGGTCTGGAGATGTCTCATGTAGCGGTCCTGGGGACCCTCTTCAATAACAGGTGTATCCAGGTAATGGTCAACGTCTACAATACCTAGCGCCTTACCAGTGCGGCGGAGTGACTCCCGAACCATCCGAGGCATAGCACCTTGAAAGGTACCATAAATGTTGGTCATTGTTGTAAGCCAGTTGAAATTGGTGTCGAGATCATCCTTACGACTCAAGTGACCAAGTTCGACTGGATCAACTGTAAAGGCAAAGTGCATCACCTCTGGATCCGGGATTGGAATAATCCTACTGAGACCCTTACCTGGAAGTGGGACCTCAATAGCTGTGCCATAGAGCACCCGCTGGTAAGAGTGGTGTACACGAGCAATGTCCCCCCAGCACCGTGCAAGGATCTCCAGTCGATCACGATTACGTCGGCTCGACGAGTTCACAATCGAACTCGCCTCGGTTGCAGATTTACGGGGGTTAGCGGATACACCCCGATCGATAGGGCCTACACCGGTGATATCATCAAACAAGGCCATATAGGTCTGCAGACTGGCAAGATACTCATTCAGAATACTGTTCTGCTCAATGGGGCGCATAGTTGCATTCACACCTCGGTCCGCGTTGTCTGCGTCTACCCCAGCATAAATACGTGCCCCAGGTACGGCATTCTGTATGATTGAGATTGTCTCAGGTGAGATGGCAGACTTATCATAGAGGATGATATTGTTTACAGTCGTAACCTCACGGTTGATCTGAACAAGGGTCTGTACAATCATACGCATAAGGGGGATCCAAGATACAACCTCACAAGGCGGTAAATCCTCCCCAGGTGCCGGATCAAGGTAATTACCAATCACAAGTGGGCAATCTGGTAAGTCCTCTGTGTACACATAATCACCGACGGTAACTTCACTCGTCTCAGTGAGATCGGTCTCTAGGTCGCCCAAGCGCTTGACAAAAACCGACATAGGGTGCTCACCCATGTCTTTACGACCGAAACGGAAACCCTCATGGTAAACCTCAGTTACCTCGCAAATTTCCCACTCGTCGGGCTTAGCGCCCCCATCGACCTTAGGCCTGTAATCCAGGGGTAGGTCACCCCACTGCTTCTGATACGTGTGCCACGTAAAACGGCGGTGGAACGGCTCGTAGCCACAAGCACTACTCTCAATAGCAAGGAAGGAGCAAGCGTCGTAGGCAACCTGTGCATCCCCGTTCACGACAAGCTTAACACCAAAGTAGGGACTTACCATACCCAAAAACGCAGCCCGGCGCATAGCTTCATTGAGATCGCCATGGTCTGTAACAAACTGGATTAGCTCATTCTGGTATTCCGCTGCCGGTATAGCACCAGGCGTTCGAGCTTCGACACGGAAGCTGGGTACTCCAGGCGTAAGTGCCGTGACAATCTGACGCAACCTACTCATGAAGAGGTTAGCAGTAGTTTTAGGTGGGGTCCAGGTTGAAGTAGGCTTGAGAGCGTCCAAGGCCTCGTCATAAGGCGTCCCCTGATCACCGAAATCTAAACTACCGCCCCCTGAGGGATCACGGCCGGTGTAAATATCGGCAATGAGTCTCTGCGAACCTTCGATGGGCTCTGCTACCTTCGTCATCGCACGGCTGACCAGATCGGTCAGCGCAGCTGCGGCTTCTTCTTTAATTTTGTAGGGCATTCGGATCAGGAGGGCCAACCTGTCCCAGCGTTGGGAGTAGATGGCCAGGGGGTCAAGGGGTCAAAGCCTTGGGGTGTGTGTGAGTCTAAGCCCGGGGGGAGTCCCCGGCGCTCAATAGTTTGACTTAAAAGAGCTAGTGCTGCAAGTAAATCATCGGAATCACCTAGTGGGAATTCAGTCAACCTCTTACATAGAAGATCGTGGCCGGGGAACGCTGGGGGTAGTCTAATAAGCCCCTTCCGACCCGCAGTTTGGACACCCTGTAACCTCAATGGAAGTGCCTTAGTACCGATCTTCTGTCCTCGGATCTTGACCCCACTAATCTTCCCCCGCTCCTCCATCCAGGGGACCAAGACTGCCTGCGCCGCGACTTGCTCAATCCAGAGCGACTTCGCATTCGGGTGCTGTGGTATTAACGTATTCTCAATATAGGTGGCAGCAGCATCGGAGCCCCCCGCGATTTCATGGGCATGGATAGGAATGAAGATGTTCCTATCACGCGGATACTCCGTCAAACCCAGCGCCCCGGCGGTTACAAGTCTCACGACTAGTATCCCATTCCGGTCCCCCTGAATCCCCTCGACACGCCCAACGGGGTCCCACAATACAATCTCAGGGCCTTGTGGTAGGCTACTGAGCGACAGTGATTCATCGGTAATAGCACGTACGAACGCGTCATCGAACAGTGCCTCCTCGGCGGGGATCGGCTCACAGGCATACTGCGCGGCAAAAAATTGCTTCGAGACCGCAGACTCCTTAGCGTAGATCTCATCGGCGGTCAGGAAGGATGGGCACAGGGGGTAACCACCCCTAGCTCCGGGACCCTGTCCATCACGTTCACCTGTTTCTGGGTTGACCCCGTCCCAGATCGAGAAGCGAAACTGGTCCCAGTCGGGTCGCTCGTTTAGGTACTGGATTACATCGTGGAATGCCCAAGGTGTTCCGATGTGATTGATCGGGGACTCCGGTGAGAACATGAGGGGCTCAAGTTGCTCGATGAACGAGATGACCTTCTGCCGCTGGGCAAAAGTCCGGCTGTTCTGCTCGTTGGCGGGGTCATCAATGATGGCGTGAGTGGGGTGGTTACCCGCCAGGTTGGATGTAATCGACGCAGCAAAAATCGACGGCTCACGCCCCTGCCCCGTACGACCGTCGATGTTGAGCTTGTCGGTCGGACCCGATGGCTGGCGGCCGCGTATAGAGCAGGGGGCGACCCAAGGGAAGACCTCGCGCACCGGCACGAAGTAACCGGGAGCCAGGCAGAGGTCGCCGTTGAGCCGGTCGCGGATCTCGCCGATCAGCTTCTTGGCCAGGTCAAGGCCCGCGCAGGCGATCATGACACGGGCGGAGGGGTCGCGCAGCAGGGTGTGGCTCGCGTCGATAATCGAAATCACGGTCGATTTGGCGTGGCCGCGCGGAACCACTGTACTCGTCCGGGGTTGGCTATGGACGTGGTCGAGCATCGCTCGGTGGAAAGGCCCGAAAACCTTACGCCCGTCGGGAGTGCCTGAGTAGCCTAGGGCCTCGCCCCAGGCAAGGGGGTCGCGCCAGATCTGCAGGATGCGATCCCTGATTTCGGTAGGTTGATTTAGCATAAACGGGCGAGCTAGGGGGCACACCCGCCTCGTAGAAAAATTCGTGCCGGCGGTGCCGGTAACGAGCAATGGCTAGGTAAGCCCCCCAGCAACTGAGATCGTAACGTACTGGGGGCCGTTTGTCAAGGAGTAAATGACGGTGGCCTGGGGGCGGGGGTACCCGCGCGGGGGAGAGCCCCCCAGTTGATATTGAGTCTCAATCTCAATAAGCGGGCGGGCTGGGGCGCGGCAGTTGATATTGAGTCTCAATCTCAATAAGCGGGCGGGCGTGGCTATTGAGACCAAGTCGCAATAAAAAAACCCCTTGACAACGGGGCGTCGCTACGATAGTGGGGGGTGCGGGCGCCTTTGCAAGTTTGTAGGTGGGTGGTGGGGGTGGTACTATGTCGGGCGCCCCTTGTCAAGTAAAAATGCCCCTAAAATAAACCTAAAAAACCCCCCTTTTGCCCTTGCGTTGTGGCGGTCCGCTACGCTAGAATGTGGTCATGAACCAATTGAACCAACTACCTAATCCATCGCCCGCCTTAGATGGGGGCGCTGCCCTACTCTTCAATACTCACTCACTCACCCTTGCCGCATGTGTCGCGCGCGGTGCCGCTGCCGCTGGAGCGCCCGCCGAGACCGCGGAAGAGGCCGCAGCGGCATTCCTCCTGTGGGCTGCCGAGCGCGGGCAAGTAGCATTCTACGCTAGGGCTGCCTACAAATTCGGCGCCCGCGGTTGGAGGCGGCATGCTGCCGCAAGGCGTATGCAAGGTGCCGCGCAGATGGAGAAAATTGAACTAGATACAATTGCCGCCCCCGCAGCGGCTACGGTCAATCCTCAAGGGCTCGGAAACGCGGTGGCTAAACTGCCTACCCTCCCCTTGCGCGTTTTCGCTACCGCTGTATGTGGTGGCTACAACGTCACCGATGCCGCCCGCCTTGCTGGTGTTAGCCCCGCCACAGGCTACCGCATGCTAGGCAAAGTACGTGACATGCTGCAGCGACGCGGCATCTAGCAAGGCGCCCCATCTACCCCACCCCCCTATCTGCGGATAGTGGGGCTTAGGGTAGTGAAAGGAACACCGCGCGTAGCAAGGTGACTACATGGGGGAGACAAGCCAGACTACTTAACACCGTTAACTTAACACTGTTAAGTTCAAGGGGGTGGTGGGGGGCTGGTGGCGCCCCTTGCCCCTAGGCGCATTCTAAAGGGGGTACAGTGCGCCACATGTCCCTACCCCCCTACTTATAGGGGTAGTCGGGTAGTGCTGTTAGGGGGCGCCTACACCCCCACAAAATATTTTAGGGTTTTTTGAGAAAATATCTACTCGAGCAGCGTGTTAGGTGACGGGTGACCAACTAAATCACCACTAGAAAATCATGAACAACCAATCCTTTGCAATTGTCGCCTATAAAAGGGGCGATACAATTCTCAACCCCGCCCCCGCTCTTGAGGGGCTCCCCGCGCCCGCACATGGATGTGGCGTCTCCCCGACTTGGGGAGTCGAGCCCATCGTAAAATGTATGGTGGAACATAGTGTGCACCTTGCTCGCAAGTGGGGGCAAGAATGCTACATAGCCGTAATGGGTGAAAACGCCTACTGCCTAGATACCAAGAGCGGTATGCTCTTCCGTTTCGATGACGGGAGTACCCTTAAGGGAAAATGGCGTCGACTTGCCCCCGAGACCGCTGGGGCATACGCCCTTGGCGCCCGTACATATATTGACGGGGAAACATATGTAATCGATGACGGCAGCGTGCCCCCCGAGTGGCTCGCATGAAATTACCCTCCGCCTGAGCAAGCGGGCGAACTGCTCAACTTAAACAAATGGATGAAATAAACACTAATGGCATCGTGCAGCACTTTGATGCTGCTGATACCCCCCTACCCCCGCACCTGCGTGCGCACCTGCTGCGCCTGATAGATGCGTACAACAAGAACGCCGAGGCGCTCCGCGAACTTCAGCACTTAGCCGCGCGTGGTGACGCTGAGAAACTGCTTGAGCAACTCGCCCCGCTGAAAACCTTCATCGTGGGTGGCACCATTGAAGTGGAGTTAACCTTCACCTGTGATGCTCGCACTGCCGAGGAGGCGTGTAGTATCGCTAATGGGGAGGTTGACAACCTATCCGTATGGCGGACGCCGATGGATGAGCCCTGTCCCGATGTCGAATGCAGCGTTAACTGTAACTCGGTCGAGGTTATAGGGGTGATGCGGTGAAGCCCAACCACTACCTGATACAACTGCTGCAAGCGGAGGAGGAAGCGGTATGCGCCTCCATCTGGGCGCAAGATGCGGTAGAAACCGCCCTAGACCTTAAGTTCTCCTCCGATGAGTGGGCTGACTTCGTCCGCCTCTGGGACAAGGTGCACGATGACTCGGAGGAACTCCAATTCATTCTCGAACTGATGGTCGAGAGGGGGTTCACAGGATGAGCCGCAAAGACTACATCCGCTTAGCAGAGGTGGTGGTAAAAGCGCGGGAGCGGGGGGACGGTGTCGAACACCTGATTGACGCTCTGTGCTCCGCCCTTCTGGAAGACAACCCAAAATTTGATCGAGCCCGCTTCAGGGCAGCATGTAACCGAAAACACCATGAAAATTAACCAACCTAAACTAATAACGGCAGGTAGCGGGCAATGCCCCGCTGGCTGGTACGACTGTATCATCACCGATGCGCGAGAATCCGAGAGTCCTGCGGGTGATACGAGGTGGGGTATCCGTCTCGAGGTCGACCAGCCCGAGAGCCTCTACCATGAGCGGTCGTTTTGGGATTCACTGAACTGGTCAGTGCGGGGGCGGGAGCGGGTGGGCTTTGTGCTCCGTCGAATCTTTGACGTGTCCAACGATGAGCCCCTAGTCCTAGACATCGACCCCTCCGCCCTGATGGGGCGCCACGTGTCCGTTGAGGTGACCCGTGAAGAGGCTATAGACCCTGTGACAGGGGTGCGGAGACTCCACAATCGGGTGCTGTTCCATGGGTACAGGGCGTGGCGAACGGCGGGGCATCCCCTAGCGAGCGTAAAGCAATCCCTGACGGGTGCTACGCCCACCTGTCACGAGGTCTCCGTGCGTGGCTTCACAAGTGCAAGTGAAGAGTCATGGAAGTTTACCCGAGAGTACACTCTCGGGGGTATGCTATGTATCAACCGACAAGTGACCAATGTGACACCCGAGCAACTCGCTGACGCACTGGAGGGATTGGATGGCTGATTCACTAGCACATTTTCTGACTGAACTCGAGCCCGCACTAATCGACTGGCTTGACGAAGTGGCGCTGCTCAAGGGGGTGCCGCCCTGCGAACCGGAGGGGATGCGTGAATACTGGTTAGTATCCAAAGCCTACGCGCTGGGAGTACCAAACAGTGAGCGCTTACCTGAAGCGGCTGCGCTCCTTGATGATGCCGGTGACGTGGACTGGATTTTGATTAGCCCCCGTTAGGGAGGTTCTGCCATTTGATTTCGAGGTAAACCCCTATGCAGACAACTGTTATAGCGGAATGAACAAAAAAACACTTTTGCTGGCTAGACTCTTGATGCAACTGGATGTTAACGGCTGGGAGATTCTCGGCTGTGTTTGCTGGTGAGAAAAAGTTTTTTTGGTTGATTTCGCTGTAACTCCTTTGTGTGTATGGCGATAGCGCGAAAGTAAATGGCAGAACATGCCTAACGGGGTTTTGGAAGGGGGTGTGGGGGAAACCTTTTGCACCCCCTACATCCTGCGGTGCAAACCTTGCACCAGCGGATTGGAAAATAAAAACAACTTTGTTGAGAAAAACCTACGCTGAGAAGCGATATAAGTAACATGCAACGATTCTACGAGATTGACCTCCGGCCGAACTACCCTCACTACGGCAGCACCCACCTTGTACAGGTAGGCGGCGAATACCGCCCAGACCTAGGTGGGCTCCTTTTCTACCACTTCTCCGAGGAGGAGTGGGTGAACTGCCGAGGGGGTGACAACCCATTCGGCGACGACTTCCTCATTCGAGAGTACACTCTCCTACTTCCAAACCCAATTACAACACCATGAAACAAATTCCTCCACTACTATCCGAGTCCATCCATACTCGGACTGAGACAAAGATCGCGATCTTCCGTTCCGAAGACCGTGTCTGCCTAACATTTTCCGTCGGGACAATCGAGACCTGTGTATGGTTAACCCCATCCGCTGTATCGGACTTGCATGCGGCACTCCCTACAACGGGTTTTACTGGAGACCACTATGAAGCCCTTGCTGAGGCATTAGTAGGCGCAGATGCGCTGGAACGATTCTCGACTGAAGAGTTACGCACATTTGCTAGGGGGTCACGTAGTGACTGCTAACTACTGTAGCGTAGACGCCATCATCGCTTATGAGCAGGGCGCCCTCAATGAGGACGAGATCCTTGAACTCTTCCAGTACCTACTCGATACAGGACTGATAAAAGGCTTGCAGGGGCATTACCAACGTACTGCCCAATTCCTACTAGAGGAGGGTTACATTGCCTAACTATATCTTTGTTACAACCTGCCCCACCTGTGGGCAGGTTACCAATACAGTGAAAATAAAGACCTCTTTAACCGAGTCAGCCCTCCTTGAGTCAGCCCTCCTTGAGGAGGCTTCTTTTATGGAGATCTCACCCTTCCACGAGGATAGGTGCATGAACGATGAGCACAAAGACCATGGCGTGGTCGTAACCCTTTACAGATCAGTACTATGATTGTAGTATTACACATCCCACACCAACAGGTGCCCTTCTGCGCCTACTACCGCAACAAGCAGGAAGTTATCGATAGGGCCCTAACCAATGAACAAGCAAGTGAATATCTTGCGAGCGAGGGGCTACTTGACCGCGATTGCTCCGATGACGGTGTAAATTACACTGATGCTCTTGAGGCTTTAACTTTTGATAATTACAGTGCGCGGGTTTACACAAGCAAAGAGGATCTGTTAGACTCGGCACCCCTACCGACTCACCAACAGCACGCAAGCACACATTTGTATGACATCCTCTTGCGTCTAACTTCGGCTTGGTGGGCTTCGCACAATGAAATTAGCCCATGATTTAAGTGAACGTGGTTTCTTCATCTTTCCCGTCCAAGACCGTCGCAAGTTCCCTACCCGCATTGGGTCCAAGACTTGGGATTGGTACATGGAGCAGGGGGAGCAGGAACTTCTACACGCCCACCTATTGAGGTGCGGCAATGCAACGGGGGCGGCAATCGCTCCCGCACCTAAGGACCCGATCCAACTATTCATCCTCGACCTTGATAACTACGGGACCGAGTTTGATGAGGTTTGGATGCAACTGGCGCCGGGGGAAGCCGTCCCCGATGGTCTAGGCATTGTACATAGTGCAAGCGGAGGCTGGCACCTCTGGTTTCGCTTACCTGATGGGACTAACACCGACTCACTCCCTGCCACGATAGATTTAGGTAACGGGCTGCAGGGTGAAATTAGGGCTAGTGGACCCGCTCGTAGGCTCCTCATGCTGCCTGAATCACAGGTCACTAACAAGCATGGCAAACTAGGCACCTATAAAGCGATCGGCAATTTTGATGTCGGTGCCCTACCTGTCCCGCCTTCCAACCTACTTACCCGCCTGCTTGCCCGAAAGGGTGACAAACCAAGAGGGGGCAAGGATTCAGAAGGGATACCTACCGAGGCTATCCACCTTGTACGCCTCTTAGATAAGATGGAGGATATTGATGAGGGCACGCGCAATATTGTACTAGCCCAGATTGGCCAAGTTCTGGGGCGAATTAGCCCGGCTGAGAAGCCTACTGATGCGCTCCTCTCCCGCCTCTGGGAGTCTGTAGGACCTAAACTTGGTGACTTAGATCAAGGTGAGTTCCAAGTCGCTGTCGCGTCAGGCTGGAAGACCGGGCGCAAGAACGCAGAAACCTACGGCCCCCGAGAGAAACACCCGACTGTTTCAGATGTAAGGGCCGAGTGCGAGGCGGTTTTCTCTGCCCTGCCGTGGCTGATTGAAATCCGAGATTCGGGGGGAAAGACCCGTGAATGGCAGGTAGGTTTTGGGGGCTCACCTAAACGGCCCGAGGAGGCGCGGCATATTACTAAGGTCAAAGATCTCGGTGAAGTGCTGCCCACCCTCTCAAGGCTGACCAGCGCTGATCCGGACACCGTGGTACGCTCACCCCTCTTCATTCAACCCGGCTGGGAGCGGGTGCTCCGCTTCATGCTGATGTCTGAACGTGGTATCGATCAACTTGGTGTACACCCAGAAGAAAGA
>Ga0233415_10000545_pt1 | contig 17565 bp, 17 predicted proteins | sample Na_anoxic_12_MG_FD_188631 | JGI IMG/M metagenome (GOLD analysis project Ga0233415, IMG submission 188631) | Seawater microbial communities from Saanich Inlet, British Columbia, Canada - Na_anoxic_12_MG | ecosystem: Environmental > Aquatic > Marine > Inlet | place: Canada: British Columbia... | reverse complement strand
TACAGCCAAGTCACATCTAACACCGGCAGCCTGTCTCTAGCCACCAGCGCGATAAACTTATTCGTCGCCATGCGGGACAACGGCAAGTTCATGGCGAGGAAAACTGTGGCGCTGGGGACCAGCGTGACAACATGGGCAGACCTAAAGCCATTTATCGCAGCAGACGAGATAGGCAGCGACTATACCTTCAACGCCACAACCGGAACGCTCACCATTGCCACCGCAGGGCTCTATTCGCTGTCTTATAACGTGGTTGGAGTCAATCAGGCGAGCGGCAGAGCGGGGCTCGAGGCACAGTTGCTATTTGACACTGGCCTGGGGATGGTGCTTCTCCCCCAGACGCTAACGGGGGGATACGCTCGGTTCACCTCGGCCCAGCAATACGCGACTGCCAGCTTGTCTGGCTATTTGTATCGCGCTGCGGTCGGGGATGACTTCAAAATCCAAATCCAATCCACGACCAACATACTGAACTGCACGGGCTTTTTCTCCGCTGAAAGGATTGACGACTAATGGCTAAGGAAATCAGATACTACGGGCGTGCAAGCCAGACGGGCGACACTCTGTCCGTTCAACTCTATGACGCCCTTGGGGCGGTGAGCGGGGCCTCGTTCGCTATGACCGAGGTCGGGTCTACCTTCGTCTGGTGGGCCGACATGACCGGCAAGGCCGCGGGCGAGTACGGCGTGCGAATCCTCGACGGATCGACCGTTGTGTCTCAGGGCTCGATCTCTTGGGATGGCAGCTTTGAGGTGACCAACTACCACCTAGGGCGCATTCTCACCAACACCCGCCGTACCAACGATAGCAACGGGCGCGAGGAGCTGATGGACGAGGATGGCAGCACGGTGCTGATGTACGGGACGATGTGGGAGGATAGCGCGGGCACGGTGGCCTATGACAGTGCCTCGACCGGCGCGAGGCGCAGAAACAAGCTAATCCCATGAGCTTTCTAGTCACTCGCGGCCTCGGCCTCGGAGCCAACAACTTCATCGCGAGTGGCGGACTTGGCATCGGGGTCGCTGCCAGCACGCATACGTTCGACCTTGCCACGCATTGGCCTGCGAACACGGTGATTCTGAACGTGGTGGGGTGGCACGCGATCCCAGACGGCGACCCGGGTGGGAACGGGGGTGATCCGGACTACGGAAGCTGGGACGCGGAGAACTCGCCCGCCTGGCACGCGGCTGACCCCGATAGCTACCCCTACAACCCGTATGTAACCCACAACCCGGGCAAGTGCACATCCTACGCGGGCGAGCAACACCGCGACATAGCCAGCTATTTCCGCCCAGCGGCAGGTATCTACTCAGGGACGGGCCGCGACACCGAGAGCCGCAACCGCAAGAAGCTGATGCTCGAGACGGTGCGAACGGATACCGACCCCCGTTGCCGCGTGACGGTCGTTTCGATCTTCGTCAACTACCTGGGGAGCACGTCATACGCTGGCAAGAACCCGGGGGATTCGGGGTACATCTCCATTGACGATACGCAATATCGCAACCTGATTTCGTTCTACGAGGAGGCTGACGCGCTCGGGATGACGAGCGTGCTGATGCCGCAGTACATGACGAGCGCCCCGTGGCAGACTTGGCATATAGACTTCACGGGAGCATCGCGAGCCACTAGGCTCGCAGCGGTGACAACTGATATCGTCAACTATTTGACAATCGCCAACGGGTACACATCGGCCTTCAGGGTCAACGGGAAGCTGGTCATTGAGTTTTATCCCACCGGTGAGGCTTCAATCACGGTGGCTGAGTTCACGGCCATCATGGACGATGCGCGGACGGCGTTCGGGTCCGACTTCTATACCATCGTCTTCGACAAGACCGGCAACGCTTACGCATGGGCTGACGCCATGCACCCGTGGATTGCTTACACCGAATATACGCAAACCACTGGCGCAACCGAGCGACTGCACGCCGAGGCTTGGCAACTCAGAGCCCACGCCAACATCCTTCTCGCTCAAGCCACCCACACGGGCCGCGTTGCAATTGCCTCGCTATCGCCTGGATTTGACGATTGGGTGAAGGATTGGGGCGCTGGTGTCGAGCGATTGATCCCACGCACAGAGGATACCGTGCTGGGGCAGTTCGACGGCACCGACAGTTCGATAGACTCGTTCTACATCGCAACCTGGGACAGCTATTTTGAGGGCACCACCATCGAGCCACTGGTTACGACCAAGGGCGCAGAGATGGGATGGATCACGGAGGCGCTGGGCAACAGGTTTAGTGAGACGGTGGACGCCGAGAAAACCCAAAGCCTGCTCAACCGCTGGCTTGACTACGGCATCGCTCGAGGCTGCGCCGAAGTGGCGTTCGGGCACGGGCGAGCCCACCACTCTATAGAGCACAAGCGCATCCGCAGCGCAGCAACTAACCGAGGAGCCCTAGCGGGCGGCTCCCGCAGCACCTTTGACCTCTAAGCCATGACACAAACACAAGAGATTGAGACGATTGAGGGCGAGGACATCTTCCTCTTGGCCCGTCCTGAGAGCCCAGCAGGCGTAGTCCTGACACGCAACGAGGCAAGCGCAGGCACGCTGACGGTGTACGAGCAGGGCACCAACGCCGCTGTCTACACCAAGACGCTAGACACCAATACGGCAGACCCGGACGGTGACCCCAGTCAGACCTACTGCATGTTCGACTCACTCCAGACTGATGGATGGTGGGACCAGACGGGCGGCTACACCTTTTGGCAAGTGATCCAATACAGCGCCTACGCCCTAAAAGGGGGCACATCGTACCGAATCGAGGTGAAGCTAACCGTGGGGCACAACGCTGCGGCGTGGCCTAACCTCGACAATTACGGGGATTACCTATTCGTCTGGACTACAACGCCTCAAGCTGTGGGTTCGCTGTAATGGCAAAGCGCCTGAACATGCTGAAGGAGTGGGACAAGATCTGCGCTGGCCCGCTGCCTGGCTCCAAAGAGGAGGTTGGCGTAGCCATGATCCGAACCGCAACACGGGTAGCCTTGGATGACGAGCACGACCAGTATGGCCCGATGGCTCGTTTCCTCATCGACCACATGATGGGCCGAGCTACGCAGAAGGTGGAAGTCAGCGTTCCGCAGGGCATCCAACTCGACATGAGCGGTGCAGCGTTGACGATGATGGGCCTCAAGTCCGTGACGGGCACCTACACCGACGAGGATGGCGAGTCCAACGATCTTACCGTCCGCCCCCACCAGGAGCCGAATGAGTGAAGCGGGGAAGACGATCAAGCTTTCAGCGAGCGGTGCGAAGCTACTGGGAAGCACTCAGACGCAGGTGCTCTGGGAAGGCGGAGTTGGAACGGGTAAGACCTTCCAGCTCTGTATCTTCTTGCGGCTCCTCTGCGAACTCTACCCTGGCATCCGCATCCTTCTCGTTCGCCAGACGCGCATCAGCCTCAACAACTCGGTCCTTGAAACCCTCGAGGAGGAAGTGCTTGGCACCGGCCATCCTGCTTGCACTCCTCTCCGTGCCCGAAACTCCCGTCCTAGCTACACCTGGCCCGAGTCAAAGCGAGTGGTTGAAGATGTCGATGGCCTGCGAACCTACGAGGGCAGATCCCGCATCGACCTTGGAGGCATGGACAGTCCAGAGCGATTCATGTCCACGCAGTACGATGTCATCGCGTTCGTCGAGGCCACCGAGGGGTTCCGCAAAGCCTGGGGCCAACTCTCCACTAGAACACGCCGATACCACGTCAGGCGGTTCGGTCGCCCGTGGTCGATGCAGATTGCTGACTGCAACCCCGCGGGTGGTCGCCATTGGCTCAACCTTCTGGCAAACGAGCCCCTCGCGCTCAGTCCCGATGTCATGGCGAAGATGGGAGTCACCGCGGACGATCTGGTCGGCGTCACTGCCATGCATCGCATCCGAACCAAGATCAGGGACAACCCTAAGTTCTGGGACGATGAAGAGGAGACTTGGACCGACCAGGGTGCCGAGTACATGGCGATCCTCGCCCGCCTTCCCCCCGACGAGCAGGCTAGACTCATTGATGGCCTATGGGTTGACCGATCAGGGCAAGTCTACCCCACGTTTGAGCACGACAAGCACGTTGTCAATGGCAGGCTCACAAGGCGCAAGGAAGGTCATCACAAGTGGTGGCTGGTCCCTATCGGCAAAGCGATGTTCGGAACCGAGAAGTTGCTGCCCCTCGACTTTGAAGAGCGGCCCGTTTCCTACTTCGTCATCGGTGCCGATTGGGGTTTCCTCCCCGACCCCGGCGTTGTGCGACTCTATGCGATTGACGATGGGGCTCGAGCCTTCATGGTCAAGGAGTGGTACAGGACCGAGAAGGCGTTGCAGTGGTGGGCCGAGCTTATCGTCAAGTTGCAAAACGACTATGACGTTAGGGCAATCGTTACCGATGGGCCAAAGGAGCGCAGCGTGACGCTAAACCAGATGCTCGGCGGCAAGCTGAACGACCGTGGGCACCCTATCGCCCAGGTCGCCAAGAAAGGTCCAGGCTCCATCCTCGCGGGTGTTGAGATGGTCCGCTTCGCACTCGAGGACGATTCATCGGGAGAGCCGCGGCTTCGGTACTTTGCCGGTGCCTTGCAGCATGAGCCCGACGAGTACCTTCTCAAGCACCACGCCCCCACCGATGGGGTGAAGGAGTTCGACGGGTACGTCTACCACGAGAGGCGCGAAGATGACGGCCCGAATAAGACGTTGCCACGAGACAAAGACAACCACGGGATGGACGTTGATCGCTATGTGATGTCTTACCTGTTCAGCAACAAACACCTAGCGGTCCCAGAGCCCAAGAAGGCTGTAACGCCGCTGATGATAGATATTGCCAGCGACCTTGAAGAACTAGCCGCCGAACAGCGGCAACGCTCCAGGAGGAGCCCCAGACGATGAAACCATTCCACGAAACGAGCGAGCTACGCTGGAAAGCAATGCAGCGCGACATCTCCAAGGATAGCGGTGGCCGCACCCGCTTGGAGGAGATCCAGTTCAGCCTCGATGGTCGCGACAATGCGCCGACGAATAGCTGCTGGGAGTACCTGACCATCATGCTCCCCCAGCTCGTCTGGACAAACCCGAGCCTGAGCGTTGAGAGCCGCGTCCCTGGCATGGCTCAGTACGATGCTCTCGGCCTGCGGTACGCCCTCGAGTCCCTCATGGAGACGCAGCGGTGGAACGTGATCTGGGAGCAGGTCTTCACCGATGCGCTCGCATGGCGAGGTGTGACGATGGTTACGTCCGAGGACTGTGCAGCCCCCCGCTACATGGACGGGCTCAACCTGATTGATTGGGAGGGCAAGCGGCGTCCGGTAGAGGCTGGCGAGATGCTCGTGTCTCCCCGGCTCGTCTACATCCACCCCTCAGACTTCTTCATCGACTCGGACGTTCGGACCACGGACGCTGCGAGGCGCATGGGCCACAAGTGGAAGGACTCCCGCAACCGCTTGAAGCGCGTGGCGACAGAGGATGACAGCTACAACCTGGAGGCTCTCCGGTCGTTCTCAGGCTCATCCACCACCACGGACGATGACCTCATCACAGTCCACCAGATGTATGTCCCCAACTACATCGACCCCGACGCGCTTGGCTCCTATGACGGGGACGAGAAGCCGGGGGATGATGACTTGCACTTCGGCACGCTCTACACGATGGTCGAGAACTCCGGTGGCGGAACAGACCTCCGCAAGCCTCGCGTGTACCGCGGTCCTGCAATGGGTCCGTATCAGGTCTACGAATGCGTCCCCGAGCCTGGTCGCAGATCCCGCAAAGCACCACTCGCCGCCTCTTGGCCGCAGATCGACCGAGATGCCCGCTTTGGCGAGGCACTCATCAAGTCCTGCGAGAGCTACAAGAGGAACGTGCTCGCCACTGAAGAGGTGGCCGACGCGCTCTACAACGATGAGATGGACGGCATTGTGAAGGTGGGCCTCGGTGGGGAACTCCTACAGATGGCAGTCAAGGAAATCGAGATCGGTGGCCCAAGTGGGCAGATGGTCAACGCCTACGGTTTGAGCCGCGAAGCTGTTGACAAGACGCTAGGCATGTCGGACACGCAGCGAGGCGTAGCCACCAAGGGCACCACGGCGACCGCTGAGAGCATCGCAGACAAGTCAACAGGTGTGAAGACGGCACTGCTCCGCAACTCGTTACAACGCGCAGCAGAGCGCCAGATATACGTTGCTGCTTGGCAGATCATGCACTCGCCTGACTTCATCATCGCCCTACCTGATGCTGCGAGGCAGAGCGGGCTCGAGATGATGCGAGACGCTGGCCTTCCCATCGGTGACGAACTCCTGAAGCCGCAGGACGGCGAGGTGGTGATCTTTACAGGTGGCGACTCGTTGAAGACCGGACCCCGCAATGCCTTTGACGGCCTGATGGTACGCATCGAGGCTATGTCAATGGAGCGGACATCTGAGGCTCTCCAGCAGAAGCGCGTGTTTGAGTCTGTCGAGATGATCGGCAAGCTCCTGGAGATGCAGCAGATGTTCCCTGACTTCGACGCCAAGGGCGCAGCGGACGATATTAGCGGGAAGCTGAACATGCCAGGGCTGGGCAAGCACATGCCTGGTACGGATGCCGTGGCACAACAGATGGCTATGCAGCAGCAAGCAGCCATGCAACCCGCAGCCGGTGGTCCTGTTGGCCCTCAAGCTGGGGCAATGGCCGCGGGCGGGGCACTATGAGTTGGGTGTGGATCGAGACTGACTCGGGATCTCAGCTCGTAGAGCAGAAGGTCATCGAGGACTCAAAGCCTCACCCCGCCCAATCCCAGCACTACGATGTGCCCCAGGTGGCTCAGATATCAAAGGGTGTGGCTCACATCTCTAGGTCGCTTCCCAAGTGGACTAAGGGCGCATCGAACTACACGAAAAAGGGCGAACCCATCATCGAAGGTCTGCGCGACATCGCCAGCATCGAGAGGGCAAACCCGCAGTTAGAGTACAACCGGGACATATTTGAGGAGGTAGACGCCTCCGCCTCGGCTGGTGACCCAGAGTATTTCAATAAGTCCAAGAAGGAGCGGACAAAAGGATGATTGACCAAGAGGAAACAGAAGTAAAAGGGGAGTTCCATGACGCATTTGACCGTGCCTGGGACAAGAACGCCGAGGCTATGGGGAGTTCAGAAGCGGTAAACGTGGACGAAGTTCCTTCAAATAACCCTCAACTTCCTATTGCAGAAGAGGGCGCGAACTCCCAAGATGTAGGTTCAGGGGACAACCCCGACGCTAGTGTTGACAGCATGACGGTCCTAGAGGCCATTGCCGAAACCAAGCGCGTCGGCCTCCCGCCCGAGAGTCTCAAGGGGAAATCCGAGGCCGAGATCATCTCGATGGGGCAGGAGGCGAGCACTATTCGCCGTCAGTCCGACCGGGATCATCTCGAGAGGCAGAAACGCGAACGCGAAGCATCGGCCCAGCCAGCTTCCGACTCGACCCCTGAAACGACTACTGCACCCGATGGCGACGGTGTGGGTAGCGATGATGGGACCACCGAGGGGGAAGTAGACTACACCGCCGTTGTAGAAGAGTTAGGCGAGGAAGCCGCCCGTCCTATCATTGAGGCTTTGCAGAGGGGTGCGTCTGAAAATGAGGCACTACGGAAGCAGCTTGAGCAGCGAGAGTCGGAACGCCAACTGGCCCCGCTGCGTAAGCAAGCCGATGCGGTAATGGACGGTTTGGCGCAAACGCGCCCTGATCTTTCCAAACCTGAGTCTCGTGCCAAGCTTGAGCAGATGGCAACGGAGATCACTCGGATAAACGCCGACAAGTACGCCGCGATGAAAGTCGAGGATCGTATCGAGGCTGCGCTGAGTGATGCCGCATCTCTCATTTACGGGGGCGAGACATCGACGAAACGACGAGTAGCCGAAGCACCGGGGTCAAACTCCAACGCTGTTCCGCTTCCCGAACCCACGACCAAGCGCGAGATGTTCGATGCTGGGTTTGATCGGGCATGGAGCACCAACATGGGCCGCAGGTCTTAGCGCCCTCTTCGTTTCACCTAACTCTACTCTTTCAAATACGGAGATATTATCATGGCTGGTCTTACAGACCTTTTCGCGGACACAGTTCGCGAGACGAGCGAAACTGCGCTCGGGGGCAAGAACGGGTATCGAAACCTTGTTCAGCAAGCCCATTACACCAGTAACTTCCTGGTCGGCGGCAAAACCGACGAGGAGATGCTTCACACGGGTCAAACGATCCGAGACACCCTCTACCTGAAGTCAGAGAACGTCGGTAAACGCTTCGGCGGTGCCGGTCTTCGCTTTGACTACGACAACAAGCAAGTCGGAACCAAGGTCACCACTCAGATGTCTTTCTATGCGACTTACCTCGCATGGGATGAGGTCGAGCTTGACTTGAACGCCGACAGCTCAATGGGCAAGGAGTACATCCGAGCCAAGTTCAACGACATCCTGAAAGGGAAGTATCAGAACCTAACGCAAACTCAAGCTGACCAGTTTGAGGGCGAGATGTGGGCAGTGGCTAACCAAGCCGACATGCGTACTAACTTCGCCGCTCCTATGTCAATCCCTTACTACCTGACTGAGCAGACCACTGGTTTCCCGATTCAGGGTGGCGGGGCTGCAAGCATGACGGACGTTTTGGGTCTTTCACCCACGACCTACGACAAGTGGAAGAACCAGACCGTCACTTACGATGCGTATGGTGGCGACGCAGATGACGGCAATGACCTCATCGGTTCCCTGATCTACGCCGCTCAGATTTCACACTTTGAGCCGCTCCCCTTCAACCCCGAGTACGGGGTGATGGAGTCGGTTCCTAACGTGGTTTTCTGTTCGGACACCGGCCTCCGGGTGGTCACTGCCGCGCTTCGTGCGGGACAGGACACCTGGGGTCAACGCGAGCTGACTCACATGGGCGTTACGCTAGACAACATGGTCTTCCGTAACATCACGGCTCTAAACACTGCCGCCCTCTACAGTGCTAACGCTGTCACAAGTGACGCGGCTACCGTTGCATATGCAGAGAGCGCCGCTAGTGGCATCCACGCAGACGGCCCGCGCTACTACGGTGTGAGCAAGAAGGCGATGAACCCGATGTTCATGCGCGACCGCTACATGAAGGCTGGTGATGTCACCGACCTTACCGCCGTTGGCAAGCCCAACGAATTCGTTCAGGTCTTCAAGACCTACAACCAGCTAGTCTGCACAGATCGCAGCAAGTGCTTCGTTGTTTCACCCGCTGCAGCACTCTAGGAGGCATTGATATGGGACTTATTTTTGACAGACTGCCAGGTAACTCTGGCGTACTCCCGCGTGAGGTCACTTGTGACTTGATCGTGGGCAGCGGTGGAGTCACCGCTGGACTCGTCTACACGTTAGACATGACAACAGCATTGGACGCAACGTATGGTGTAGCCACTACGTCTGGAGCCATCGCGGCCTCCACGACCATTGGAAACATCTATGTGGTTGCCACTGAAACTGCCGATGCTGCGGCTACGGCAAGGTTCGTCCTTCAGGGGTGGGTTTCCATCACTGGGGCGGGGGCGCTAAGTGGCAAGCAAGCCTGCTCCGTTGACTCCGCTGGCAAGTTGATTGCTGCGGCCACGGAGTCGCATGTCCTGGCTATCTCAGGCCAGGGAACGGCTGCTGCTGGCACTAAAGTCTGGTTCGACGGAACCGGCGGATTCTCCCGCAAGACCTAGGCTTTTGACCTAACCCGATCCCCTTGGCGGTACTCCTCACCGCCTTGGGGGTCACTTTCCCTTCTATTCGAGTATGGTTTTACTAGCACGGCAGGCTCTAGCCCACATCGAACACGCCCTTGGTGGACCTATGTCCTCAACGGTAACGGGGCTCACCGCTCTCAACCAGGCGGGCGAAGCTATGGAGTCTGCTCGAGATTGGGTCTACATGGCCCGAAGCACGGGTGCCATAGGCTTTCGAGCAGCAGTCACGGGAACAGGCGCAGCGGTCGATACGGGGGCGAAGACGGTATTCCTTGCCGATGCGTTTGCGTCCTACACGGTTGTCCCTGGGGACACCGTACAGCTAACGGACTCTTCCGGTGTGGTGACCGAGCACAAGATCCTACTCCGCGACGATCAAGACACGCTCACCTTGATGACGGTCCCCGCAGGTTCCCCCACCGTCAGCTTCACGGTACGCATGGGGCGCATTCAGTTGCCGAGCGACTTCGGCACAATCATCAAGGTCTTCGGCACAGACGGGTTCACACGAACCGCGTTTTCGGGGACCACCACCGAGCTGATGCGGATTGATTCGCTCGCCTTGGTACAGAACAACTTCGTGACAGGGTACGCCCTGGAGTGGAACGTCCTTGCGGAGAAGTCCACCCCCGTCCCAACGCTCAAGATTTGGCCCCAGCCTACGGTCGTGGATAACCTTGCGCTGTCGGCCACCTACTACCGGTTGTGGCCCGAGCTAACCTCGGACGCGGACATCATTAGCATCCCCCCCTACATGGAGACTTTGTATCTCCAGTACGTCCGAGCCTTTGCGCTTGGGTACGAAGGCGGGGTAGACCTTGGAGCAGCCGTCGCGCAAGTGCAGGCACTCCCCATCTTTATCGACGCCGCAAGGCGCGACACCGCGGGCCAGAGCGATCTCGGCCCAACTCCCAAGGCGGCGATCCGAAAGGGCTCCAGGGCTCACGGGTACGACCCACTAGGCACGGGGCTCGATGAGCGCCTTTTCCAGGACTAATCATGGCAACAAATAACAGCAATCGCGGCGTAAAGAGTACGACCCCCCCCCGTGGGCAGGCCCCCTTTAGGGGTTTCGCACTAACCGAGGTTGGCGACCTAAGTTACCCCCTTGACGGGTACGGCGACCTAACCACGGTTGCCGGGTCCGCAATCTGGGGGGATCTGGTGGCGGGCACTTTCGAGGTGGTGGTCGAGTCCATCTACCTGCCAAGTGGCACCACATCAATCGGGATTACGGAACTCGGTGGGAACGACGAAGCGGTGGCGATGTTGAGTAACTCCGCTGACAATGACTGGTACGAGAACGTAAACGTAGTGTTCCGCGACGGGTTCAAGTTCACCACTGCCAATGGTGGCGCCCTTCTTACTTTCCGCATCGTCAAATACTACGAGTAAGCGTGCAGCCCGTCACAGGTAACTACTCAATGCACATCCCCGCAGGCACGGCGAGTGGGACATACCATCCACTTGACGGCAAGGGGGCGATTGTGGCTACATCGGCTACGCCAGGTGACCCAACCGTGGAGAACTTCTCTACGGCCCGCACCACCACGCTCATTACCTCGATTCATGTCCCCGCCACAAGCGCCGCCCCATCACTCGCACTGTACCACGCAGATGGGCAACGGGCGATGCTGTGCAGTTTGGACTCTAGTGAGCCAGGTAAGGGCTTTTGGGAGTTCCCCGGTGGCGGTTTACTGCTGACCGGAGAGTGGTATGTGCAGCTTGTTGACGCCGCGGGTGCGGACGATTGGACAATCCTTTTCCAGGTAGAATAATGACTCCCGACATGGACTTCCCATTCCCGCAGCGCGGGCTGAGTGATGACCAATCCTTCACGGACCAAGGTGGAGAGACTACCAGGGACGCAAGGAACATGCGGAGCGTTGACCCCACGACGGGTCGAAAGCGCGGGGCGCAGCGAGCTGGACTGTCCAAGCACCACAACTCACAGGTAGCGGGCACTCCCCTTCGCGCTGTCCGCTCGGTTGTATACGACAACAAGACGGTGAAGTACACCGAGCTGGAGGGGGAGTTTGACGATGCTGGGTTTGCCCTTCTCGAGCAGGAATGGTCCGAGAACGCTGGCTCCAATGAATCTTCCCGCAACGTAGTAACCGATAACGCAGGGTCGAGCTACTGGTTGTCGGGTAGGACGATTGAAAAGCGAAACGGGACCACGGGGGTTATGTTGTGGACGTACACCCTGCCCGTAGAAGACAAGACATTCATACTCGGTCCTCTTGCTATTGGGCCTGATCTGGCCCTCCATGTTGGCGTGGAGAGCGGCCCAGGGAAATCAGAAGGGGCAGCGGTCTATCGGATTCGGCAGGCTCCGGTTGCTAATAGCATCGACACCGAGCCCATGCTGGATTGGGAGTGGCAGACAGATACATGGGTCAGGGAACTTCGGATGTACGAGGGGTCGCTCAAGGTTTTGGAGCAGAGCGACGAGAACGCCAAGTGTTGGGTTTCCACGCTCACCAACCTCTCAGGCGGAGTCCCTATAGAGGCATCGAGGGCGGTAGTCCCGTACCCTGCAACGTGCATGATTATTCGGCCTGATGGGTCATCCATTACTGGGCACCCGTATCTAGCCACCAGGGACTCCCTCCCCCTGCAACCGGGAGTGGGGATACCCCTAGAGGAGTGGACGATTGATGACCTCGAAAACTCGACTGAGCGGGTCTGGTGCGACCTCCGGGCCGAGGACATCACGGGCCTAGAGGATGGGGACCAGGTGGAACTCTGGGCTGACCGCTCCGGTAATGGCCGGGATATGTATGGGTTCACCTACGGGCCGGGGGGTGGGCTCACTAGCGGCTACCCTGTAACTCCTCCAAGCTACAGAAGTGTCGGGAGCACGGGGAAGCCCTCCATTTACTTCGACGGTTCAGAGGCGATGAGGTCCGCGAAGGGGGGCGGGACCGAGGCCAACAAGGGCTCATGCAAGACGATGATTCCAAACCACGGGGATGGCGCGTATTGCCTTTTTGTTGTCTGCCGACCCTCAACTGCCAAAGAAACAGATGAGGACACTACGGCAAATGGGCTCATCGACGAGAGGCGGTGGCTCTTTGACCAACTACACCGCACCGGCTTCGCAGGGAAGTCCTATCCGCAAGGGCAAGGGCACGCTTATGATGGCGGCTCCTACAATGAGGATTTCCGAAACTCGATTTTCATAAACTCTGGGTGTCTTGGTGACGGCCATGCAACCGCGACGGTCGCAGTCAACCCCGTGTTCCCATCCATTCTTACGGGGGACTCCATCTCGATCCCAGACAATCTCTCTAGCAGTGGGATCACCACGATATTCGCGAGCAACTCGACCCTCGGCGGGACCGCTACCAGCGTCGTTCACACTGCCGGTGATAACGAAGACTTTTTGGCTAAGTTTGTTGCCGCGGTCAATACCGCTACGGCTTCTACCTGGAACATAGCGGCAACGCTGGATTCATCCGGTGTGCATGCTACGGTTCGCCACGAAGTGGCCGGTGCGACAGGGAATGGAGTCGTGGTCGTTACGGTGGCAAACCCTGAAGCCCTACGGGCTACCGCCTTGACGGGCGGGGGAAGCGTGCCCGTTAGCTATTTGTATACTTGGAGCACAATGGGAAGCTATGCAGCGGGGCGCTCAAGACCAGGCTACGCTCGACCCATAACTGCGGCCTCGGGGTGGCTTGGAAGTGTTTCATGGGCTCAAGCCGTGACGGGGGCTAATGATGCAGGGATAGCCTACTCTCGCGCCAAGGGTGCGGGCCATGGTGGGTGGCCGCTGGAGGGCATGTTTGATGATGTAACCTCGGACAGTCCCGGTGAGGGGTTGTGCGTATTTACATTTATGAACTGTGGCGGGCTTACGGAGACTACGGAGGTGACGGGCGACCTGGTGAACAATGCCACACTTACCACCACGGGCTCTCCATTTTTCAGCATCCCAATCGGCGCCACGGGGAAGGTCTACTCTGGGAATGGGCTCCTAAGCGACACGTTCGCTGTGGTTGGAGACAATCTGATCTCGGTCGGGACGGCGAACATCCCCACCGGGACGGGCACCTACTACGTTGTTTACAATGACCGAAACCTGATGGCCCGTAGCCTCTGGAGGGTCAATGGTCGGCCCATCGACAGGTGGGAGGCGATCCCGATGAGCTACACAGGCACTTATGCCACCGCAGGCCACGCGCTAGACGTGCCCCTCTACAACCTAAGCCTCGAGGCGTATGAAACATACCTTGGCATTGGCCGGGCCGTTCACGATAAGGGGCCTAATGGCGGCAAGGCCCGTCCGTTCATGGGTGAGATCATGCAAGTCCTTACCGTGGGAAGGAGGAAGACTAACGCGGACGGCCCAGTGCTGGAGGGTGTTAGGCACCACACCGCGCCCGTAGTCCTGACAGCTCCACGCTATGCGGCAAACAGCAACACCCGCACGGATGTGTCGAACAACGTGGACGCCACCTTCTCGGCTGTGACCTCGAACGTGGCCTCGACGGAGGTGGAGAAAATCGAGGGCTGGCTTATGGCTCGCCACGGGATCTCCGACAGGCTCGCCAGTACGGGCTTTACTCACCCACACTATAAGAATGGGTACAAGCACGTCATAGGGGCCTACGACATCCCGCTTACCGATGCTGTGCCCAACACCTATCAGTCGTGGCCCCCTCGGGTGCGAGCCCCCGGAGCAATGATCGCAAAGCACGATCAGTATGGAAACATGCTGTGGTGCCTCCTGTCAGAGACGCCATACGATACCGTCACCTTCGGTGACCTTATGGTAAGGGACATCAACGGGGAGGCTGGCGTCATTGGTTTGACAAAAGCTCGCCCAACGGCGGGGTTGGCCCAGGGCGAAGGCAACCGCGTTTACTTTGCCGGTCCCGGCGAGGCCGATGGGCAATATTCAATGGGTCACTTAGAGGACTCCATCGACCCAGGAGATCCAGGGATTATCGGCACAGGATGGGGACGCCTCTCTGGCGATCCCGTAGACAATGACCTCAAACTGGCGCTCGCCTCAGACACCCCCATCCGCATTCAAGCCGACGAGTTCAACAATCTCCACGTTCCATGCCCACCGGGGACCATTGACCCGATAACGGGCGTTGAGGTCGTGGACGCAATGCGCCTCTTCGGACCCGATGGTGCGCCCCTCTTTAGACTTACAGCTCGCCCGAGCGGGAGCACTTCATATCAGAACTGCTACGCTATTGGCTTGCCACCCGTAAACCCCGACTACCACATATAAGTTATGCCAACCGATGACATCACACTCCCCGGAACAGGGGAAATCGTAGCTACCGACCTCGTGGCCGCCAAGCAATACCAGTACGTCAAGATGGCCTATGGTAAGAACGGATTCGCCACGTTGGTCAGCTCCGCGAACCCCGTCCCCGTACAGGAGTATGGGACCGCGGGTATCTGGGCCGTCTTTGAGGACACCAGTTTTGTCACGGGTGCTTCCCCGGCTACACTGGACATCAATGCGGCTCTAGGGAGGAACGCGGTGTACGTCTCCATTATCAATGACGGGGCAGCAGACGGAAGCGACCCCTTCACGGTAACAATGTCCTCTGACGGCTCTGCGACGTCCGCAGCGAGAACAATAAAGAGTGGCGAAACACTCACCCTAACGGGCCTCTCTGTGGACACACTCACTATTATCTGGTCTACAGACTCAGCCTACCGCGTTCTAGCTTACTAGGTCTGCCTGAATGACCCTCCTCCTCCTCTTCAACGCCGCAGCGGTTCCTTCGGGTGTTGTGGTCCCGACCGGCGACTTCCCGACCTCAAAGGTGAAGCGCCCAGAGTTTGCGTATCTAGCCTTAGAGAGCCTCAACAACGAGGCGGTGGAATTGAACGCCAACAGTGCAGCGAAGTGGAGGTTGGCAGCTACGTCCGTAGCCCCGGATTCTCATGGTCGCCTTCGGCGTATTATCGCCTTGTCGGGGGGCGTGCTGTACGCGCAGGGGGCCTCAGATTGGGAGGGGTTCGACGGTCCTCTCGACGCAAAGCTAGATGCCGACGCGAACTACTACTGGATGGAGCTACTCAGTCAGAAGGTGTACATGGGCGACGGGTTGAAGTACATGGTGTACTCCCCGAAGACGAACGAGCTTACGAAACTCATTGCCGCTGGATCTGGCGAGATACCCGAGAAGTGCGCTATCGCGGCGGTGTACCGAGGTCGCCTAGTCTTGGCCCGCTCCGCGGAGCAACCCACAAACTGGTATATGAGCGCGGTGGATCAGCCGACCAACTTCGACTTCTTCCCACCCACGATCACATCGGATCAGGCCGTGTTCGGAAACAACGCCCCCGCTGGACTGTGCCCTGACATCGTGAACGCTCTGATCCCATACAGCGATGACTACCTCATCTTCGGGTGCGACCAGAGCATCTGGCGCATGACCGGCGACCCGATGGAAGGTGGCGCGTTTGACCGCATGAGCGACTCGACAGGGATGGCCTTTGGCAAGTCGTGGTGTAAAGACCCCGAGGGAGTGATCTACTTCTTTGGCTCCAAGGGCGGCGTGTATCGCATGACCCCAGGGCAACCCCCGCAGTACCTATCGGACTCGAGGGACGGTCAAGACGTTAGCATCCAGAACCGGCTAAAAGACCTCGACATGAGCCGGTATCGCATCGAGTTGTCTTGGGACTTTGAGCGGCAAGAGTTGGGAGTCACTCAAATACCATACGCTGAGAATGAGACGGGAATCCCCCTATCGTGGCGCTGGTCTTCAAAGACGAATGCGTGGTGGGAGGATGACCTTGGCGCGGCTGGACTGATGCCGTACTCCATCTGGAGCGCAGACGGCGACCTTCCCGGCGACCGGCGACTGATCTACGGGTGCCAAGATGGATACCTCCGCGAGGTGGACTCTGCCGCCAATGGCGATGATGGCACCGCTATTGACGCGTATGTCACTATCGGGCCAGTTGCTTCCCCTGAAGACGTAGAGGTAATGCTCAACCGCCTGAAGGGGTTCCTTGCCCGCGAGCAGTCTGGGTGTACTTACGAAGTCTACGTCTCGGATGACCCCTCGACCCTCGGGCAAGTGGTGGCGAAAGGGAGCTTGAAGCCAGGGCAGAACCCAAGACTTCCTGTCCGTAAACGGGGCGCGTTCCTGTGGCTGCGACTTCGCAACACAAAGCTGAATGAGCGGTATGCCATAGAGTCTCTCTCTGGCGATGTGACAGCAATGGGCCAGCGGAGAGTGCGATGAGCGGATACAAGTCTAAAGCCCGAGGGATGCGAGCCCAGGCCCGCCTTGTAGACCCTACACGCATCCGTAGAGCTGGGCGCTCGGCAGTTACGCTGAAGCGATCTGAGCTTCAGACGGACACCGAGACATTAGGTCTAGTATCCAAGGCCCAACAAGAACAAAATGAAACACGGCTATCAGCCATAGAAGCGGCCCTCAAGGCTGCGGGATTGATTTAGACAATGGGATTTCTCAAGAACATGCTAGACGGTGGGCAAGGTGAGGCCCAGAAGAAGAACGAGGCTAACGCCGCGTGGCTCAAGGGGATGCTCGGGACGCAGCACGCCAAGGGACAAGGGTACATGCAGTCAGGCATGCAGGCCCTCGATACAGGGTACGCGGCCCAAAAGGCGATGACCGCCAAGTACGGTGAGCAGGCCACGAACCAGATCCTTGCCCAGCAGAAAGCCACGACCGCGGCCAACACGCAGGGCTTGGTAGGCAAGGGGCTCTACAACACCAGCGTTGGCGCGAACATGGCCGCTCAGACGCAGAGCGTAGCGAGCAACTCGCTGAGTTCTCTGGCCGAGAACCTGGGCTTGATGCAGTCCAACATCGAAGGTCAGTACGCAGCGCAGAAGCAGCAGGGCTTTCAGTCGCTTGCCAACTACGCAATGAG
>Ga0233415_10000542_pt1 | contig 17623 bp, 34 predicted proteins | sample Na_anoxic_12_MG_FD_188631 | JGI IMG/M metagenome (GOLD analysis project Ga0233415, IMG submission 188631) | Seawater microbial communities from Saanich Inlet, British Columbia, Canada - Na_anoxic_12_MG | ecosystem: Environmental > Aquatic > Marine > Inlet | place: Canada: British Columbia... | reverse complement strand
TAAATTAAAGAGGGGTGGGTAAAATACCTTACCCCTTTTTTTATAAACACTAAAAAAAAGAAAACATTATGGCATGTGCATTAACACAAGGGAGAGCAATAGATTGCAGAAACTCCACAGGGGGAATCTCTGAAATTTTAATCGCGAACTTTGGAGATATAACAATAGACACAGTAGCAGCAGGAGTAATTACTGCAATGACTCAAGCAGCAGCGACTAACTTTTACAGATACTCTTTAGAAAAAGAGAACGGTTCTTTAATTGAAACTCATACAGGTTCTTTAGAGAACGGTACTAATTTCTATGACTCAGTATTAGACTTTAACACTAAGAATTTAACAGCAGCAGAAAACCAAGAGTTAACACTTTTAGACCAAGCTAGATTATTCGTAATTGTAAAAGATATGAACGGAAACTATTGGACTGTTGGAGCATACCACGCAGCAGATAAATTGACAGGAACATCTGTAACAGGCGCAGCATTTGGAGATATGAATGGCTATACATATAGCATCACGTCTAAAGAAGCTCAGCGAATGCTAGAGGTAGATTCTACAGTTATCGCAGGACTAACAATAGCATAGTTTTAACCAACTAATTAAGAGAGGGCAGTATTAATTTATTGCCCTTTTTTCGTTTATACTATACAACTAAGTATTTTTTTTACAATAGATAATATGGAACTAAAAAAAGAGTTTTTAAAAGGCGGTACTGTTTGGCATAAAGTAGTCGGACATGTTACCATAGTGAACGATGTAAAAGAGTTTGCGAAGTACAAAAAGTTAGGATTAGATGTTTTCAAAGCTGAGAAAAAAAAGAAGGAAAAGAAAGAGTCTGAATAATGCCAATTTTAATAAACCAAAATACTACCAACAGTCTGACGTTTACACTAAAGGAAAAGACTACATTATCTTCTCCTATCTACCTATTTCAATTTAGGAATGTAACAGAGAAAGTAAGTTACTATTGTATAATGGCAGATACTTCTTTATATAAAGATAGATATAACGAATTTGTATTTACAGAAGGAACTAACCTACCATTAATCGGTGAGCTTATTCTAGGAGCAGGAGGACAATATGAGTATTTTGTTTATGAGCAATTAAGTACAACAAACTTAGACCCGACACTTTCAACTGGATTAGTGGAAAGCGGTCTAATGGACTTAGAGCGAACAGGCACTACTTACGCTGAGCATACGATTAACGAAACTTACACAACACATCAGGTAACATGATGAACAAAGAAAATATATTAATCTTTAACTTTGAAGCTAATAAGCCTCCAGTGTTTAAAGAGGAGCGAGGTAAAGACTATATTGTATATGGAGCAGAAGCACCTTATAAGAATCTTTATCCAGATTACTTAGTAGAGCTTTACAATACAAGTGGAAAGCATAATGCTATAATCAACGGAAAGACTAACTACATAAGTGGTAGAGGTTGGAAGGTAGACCAAACTGTAAGAACATTACAGGACAAAGTTAAGCTAGAAAACTTTATTAATAATGTAGGTAATGACTCTTTATTTGAACTTACTAAAAAGATTGTAAAAGACAATGAGTTATTTGGTGGTTATGCTTTAGAAGTAATTGTAACTAAAGATGGTAAAGGATTAATTATTAACCATATTGACTTTGGATATATTAGAGTAGGAGTAGAGGAAGATACTTACTTTTATACTGACGACTGGGCAAGTAGAAAACCTACTTCAAATGAGGACTTTGAAACATTAACACCATTTCCTTTTGATGGCTCTGCAGTTAGAGGCGAAAGATACATTGTTTATTACAAATCTTATAGACCTAATCTTAAAGAATATCCCCTACCTAATTACGTTTCTGGAGTACCGTATATCGCAGCAGACTATGAAGTGGCTAACTATGTATTAAACAATACTAAGAACGGTTACAGCGGTGGAACTATATGGAACTTTCACAATGGTCAGCCTACCCAAGAAGCTCAAGCATATATTAAAAAACAAATTAAGAATAAACATCATGGAAGTAATAATGCAGGTGAGCCAGTTATTATTTTTGATGACGGTAAAGAGAAAGGAGTTGAAATAATATCTACTAATCCAAATGGACAAGATGACAAGTTTATTAATCTTAACCAACAAATCCAAGACGAAATCTTTACAGCTCATGGAGTAGATGCTTCTGTATTCATTAAAACAATAGATACAGGCTTTAGTAATAATGCTGACGAGCTAAGGGTAGCTATTGAGGCAATGAATAGCTCATACATCGAACCTAACCAAAGATTATACGAGAAGCTATTTAATGACTTTGTAGTATTACTAGGAATGCCTAGCGGTTTAAAGATTGAAAAGATAGCACCAATATCTACACCACTTTCTGAAAATGCTTTGACTGCTGTAATGACTACAGCAGAGATTAGAGAGATGGCGGGCTTACCTCCACTAAAAGCAGAGGAGCAGTCAGGAGGAGCAGCAGATGCACTAGCTACATTATCTCCATTGGTAGCTACTAAAGTACTAGATAATATGAGTGCTGAGGAGATAAGAGGCTTAGTAGGGTTAAAGGGTTCGCCAGTTATAACTAGAACAGAATCTAAATTTAGCGAGGAGGAGGAATTTAAATTTGATTTATCTGAGTTTGGTTATGCAGAGGATGAGCTAGAAGTAATAAGCGAAAAGGAGCTAGATTATAACCCTTTCGACTTTGCAGATATGTCTCCAATAGACAGTCAGATTATAGATATAGTTAAAGGTAATCCTAAAGTAACAGTAGAGGAGATAGGGCAACAAGTAGGAGAAACAGCTAGCGAAGTACAGGAAAGAATAGATAGGCTCGTTAAGAACGGTTTATTAGACTTGACAAAAACTAAGATAAAAGTAACTGAGGAAGGGGAGCAGGAAACTTCAGAACTTATAACAGTTTACAAATATGCTTTAAGACACGATGCTCCTTCATTAAGAGGTAGCAGTAGAGACTTCTGTAAAAAGTTAATGAGAGAAGATAGAAGCTATGAGCTTAAAGATATAATGGTAATGAACAATAGACAAGGTTCTAACGTATTTGCTCATCGTGGAGGATGGTATAATAATCCAGTAACCAAATCTAGGACTAATTACTGTCGTCATGTTTGGAGAGCTAGAACAGTTAAAGTAAAGACAGATGCTAAGTAGTTACCAAAGATTAAAGTTTAAAAAGGAACTCGCAGTTAAAGTAGCTGAGGAGCTTAAAGAAGATATTGAATTTGTGATATTACACCCACACACAGCAAGAGCAAAGAACATAAGGAGAGAAGTAAAAGATAGAAACAATGGCTAGAACACTACTAATAGATATGGACTACATAAAGGATAACTCTATCTTAGATGACAATGTAGACGAGCGACTTATGGTAGATGCGCTCTGGACTTCGCAGCGTGAATACATTAAACCGATTCTAGGTACTGACTTATTCGATGACATTATAAGCAAAGCAGGATTAGGAACGCTTGCAGGAAATGACCTTATACTAGTCAACACTTATATAGCTCCATGCTTATTAAAATACTTAGTATTCGAGATGACTCCTATCCTAGCTTACAAGTACAGAAATAAAGGAGTAGTACAGCAGAACTCAGAGAACAGCCAAGTAACTTCTTTTGATGATTTAAACCACTTATTAAATAGATGGAGAGATAAAGCAGAGATGTTTGGAGAGGACATAGTTAGATACCTTATTGCTAATCATACATTGTTTCCTTTATATACAAGTAACTCAGATAGCGATGACATCTACCCTAGTAACTCTGCTTTTACTGGCGGTTTGTTTTTAGGTAATGAAAAGAGTAGAGGTGGCTTTGACTATTTAAGAGACTGTTGCGATTAAGATATGGCGAAAAATAAAGTAAAAAAGTTTAGCATAGTAGATAAGAAGTTAAGAAAGTTTAGAAATGAAGATAACGTACAACCAAATAATAAAAGAGTTTCAAGACTTCGCAACAGCTCACAGGCAGATAAATGAGTTCGGTAACGGAGATTTATGGGAAGTAGTGCAACACGATTCTCTACTTAAAGACTTTAACTATCCGCTTTTATTTGTACAAGACAGCCCTGCAAGTGTAGGCGATGGCTTTATAACTAACAGCTTTAACATCCTAGTAATGGATAAAGCTAATGAAGGTACTATCGAAACAGAAGTAAAGAGCGATACCTTATTAACCTTATTAGATGTACTCGCTTACTTTGATAAACTCTATACAGATAATTGGAAGTTTGTAAGCCTACAAAAGAATGGAAGTGTAAGCAGTTTTACAGAACGATTCGATGACACATTAACAGGATGGACAATGTCTATCCAATTTACACAACCACTAGCATACGATGAATGCCAAATACCACAAAATTAATAAATAAATAAAATGACAAACTCAGGAGAATTAATAGCAATTAACGGTGTAATAATCGTAAACGACACAGTAGAGAATACAACTCATGCAGACTCTTATTACGTAGCAGAGGACACAGTAATAGCAAGTCTTAAAATTAATGGACTAGCAGGAGATGTTAAAGCTACTTATATTTCAGCACCTGCAACAGCAGTAAAAGGAGGAGTATTAATAACACCTCAGAACGGTGCTTATTTTAGTGCAATCACTTTGACAAGTGGAAGTGTAGTAGTAATCTTAAAATAAGTATTTATGTATGGATACGGTTATAAATATACAAACGGCTTAGTAGTAAGTGCTGGAGGAGGCGCTCCTTTCGCTAATACTAAGAGCCTTAGCTTTGATGGTGTGGATGACTATTTAACATCTGCAAATCCATTGACAAGCGGAAATGCTTACACTATAAGTATATTTGCAAAATTAAACGCAACCCCTACTTTAACAAATTTCTTTAACATAAGTGATGGAACTAATAATATAGCGTTGTGTTATTGGTGGAGCGGTGGAAATGGTATGTTATTTAAGCCTAATGTCGGTGGACCTTATTCATTAACCGTTTATCCTAATACAGCTTTATGGCACTCGTATATTTTTACATTTGACGGATCTACTACTACAAAAATATATGTAGATGGCATATCAAGAGAGGTTACAAACGGAACTGCTTTAGGGACAGTAGCTGTTAATGCTATGGAAATAAGTAGAGGGCTTGGAGGGGGTTATAGGTCTAATATGAATGTTGACGAAGTAAGTATTTTTAATAGAGTAGTAACACCAGCAGAAATAGTAACCTTATCAACTGCACCAACGGTAGACCTTACAAGTCTCAATCCTATTGCGTGGTATCGCAACGGTGATGGTGATACTTATCCAACAATAACAGATAACGGAAGCGGAGGTAATAACGGAACTATGACTAATATGGATGCTGGAGATATTGTTACAGACGTACCACTATAAAACAAAACTATGCACAACACAAAAACATATGCGGTTATTAACTTAACAGATTTAGACTTAATAGACTTTAGCCAAATAGGAGAAACGTCTGCAAGTACAGTACGTAAATCTTTAGATAATACACAGTTTGTAATAAAATGGGAAGAAGGTTATACACCTACTTTTATCTCAGACAGCTCAGTTATTCCAGTTGGAACTTACGACCATCACGCAATTTTAGAATTAATGGCTACTCCTGAATGGAGCGAAGATATAATATAAACAATTAAATAGAGAGAGAATGGAAGCAGAAGGAATAACACTAGGATTAAATGCTTTGATAAGTATAGGTTGTGCAGCAGGAGGAGCTTTTGCTTTCTGGTTTAAAATAAAAGGCTCAGTTAGTTTACTTTCTCAAAGAGCTAAGACTTTAGAAGATAGCAATAAGGTACTTCATAAAAGACTAGATAGCTTAAAAGATGAAGTAAAAGAAAACAGAGATAAGTCAGATACATCTATAGCCGACATTACTGGTAAGATGCAAGCAATGGAGCTAAGAATTATAACAGCGATTCACGAATTAAAGATATAATGTACAGATTTAGTAAAAGAAGTTTAGAACGTATTAAGGATATTAACCCTATATTAATAACCATTTTAAAAGAGGGAATCACAGACAGCCCTTATGACTTTGGCATCCCAAGAGATGGAGGCTTTAGAACATTTCGTAGACAGGAGGAGCTATATGCTAGAGGTCGTACTACTAAAGAGTTAATAGATAAAGGCATAATAGGAATAGAAGGTAGACCAGACAAGAGTAGAATAACATGGACTCTTAAAAGTTATCATTTAACTTCAAACGCTTTTGATATATACGCTTATGTAAACGGTGGAGCTTCTTGGGATATGGAATACCTAGAACCAATAGCTAGACATTTAATTAAAGTAGCTGCAAAGCATGGAGTTATATTAAGTTGGGGTTATGACTTATGGAAAAAAGACGGAGCGCATTTTCAAATAAACTAAAAAAAACAAAATGGAAAGATTATTTAAAACTGGAATAGTAACTACGCTAATGGGATTAACTATTATATCAATAGCTATATGTTTATACATTAGTAAACATCATAACGAAACAGAAGCTGGAGCAGTTGGTGCTTTGGGAATTTTATTACTAAGAAGTAACGATTCTCTAATAGGGCTAAAAAAGAAATGAGATTTGGAACTCTATTACTATTACCATCCTTTGTAACTATACTAATATTAGTATGCTTCTTTTCTTGCAGTCCTCAAAACAGACTTAACCGTAAAATAAAGAGAGTAGAGAACTATGCTTATAAACATGGCTTAGTTATTAAAGATACTATTAAGGTTATTGATACTGTAATAGTAGAAAGCTACATACACGACACTACAGCGACTTTCTATAGACATGATAGTATAACAGTAGTGAACAATGAGAAAGTCTTTCTAAGGTACTTTTACGACACTCTCAGGAAGGAGATTTACCACGAGGTAGAATGTAAAGGAGATACTTTAATAAGAGAGGTATTAGTGCCAGTTGATAAGATAAAGGTTATTGAGAAAGACAATAGGTTTACAATTATTCTAATAGTTATACTAGCTGCTTTGTTCTTTGTGATTCTACGCAAAAACTATGTAGCTTAAAAAATTGTATATTTACGCAAATTAAAAACTATGCGAAACACTACAAGACTAAGATTGAAAGATGACGAGTACGACTTAATCCAAAAGTACAGAAGGATAAAAGAGGAAAGCATTGCAGCAGGAATAAACCCAGATGACGTAAAACATGGATGGCTTAAAACAGATAAGAGTAGTTTATTTTTTAAGAATCCAAACTTTAAGACAGAAGAAAAGAATAAATTTGCAGAAGATTTAATTAAGGAGCTAGAACAATACTCTCCAAATTATCCAACTATAAAAAGAACTAAATCTAATGATGGGCATTTGTTGGTATTAGACCCTGCAGATATTCACGTAGGTAAACTCTGCTCTATATTAGAAACAGGCAAAGACTATAATAGTCAGATAGCAGTTAAGCAAGTAAAGGAGGGTGTACAAGGTATCTTAGATAAGTCTAGCGGTTTTAATATAGACATGATTAACTTCATAGCAGGTAACGATATACTGCACACCGATAATACTAAAAGTAGCACGACTTCTGGAACTCACCAAGACCAGTCTGGAATGTGGTATGAGAATTTCCTAGATGCTAAGAAACTATACGTAGAAGTAATTGAGCAGCTAATACAAATAGCAGATGTACACTTTACATTCAACCCTAGTAACCACGATTATATGACAGGTTTTTTTCTAGCCGATGTAATTAAAACCCATTTCAGACATTGCAAGAATATTACTTTTGACTGTAGTATAGCACACCGTAAATATTTTAAATACCATAAGAACTTAATAGGCACTACTCATGGAGATGGAGCAAAGAACCAAGACCTACCTTTGTTAATGGCTACAGAAAGACCTATCCTCTGGAGTGAAACAGATTACCGTTATGTTTATACGCATCACGTACACCATAAGAACTCAAAAGATTATATCGGTGTAACTGTAGAGAGCCTGAGAAGTCCTAGTCCTAGCGATAGTTGGCACAATACAAAAGGGTATATCTCAAAACAAGCAATCGAAGGATTCATACACCATAAAGAGAATGGGCAGATTTGTAGATTAACACACTATTTTAAATGACAAGAATAGAACTATCGGATAATGAAATAGAGTATAGCACATACTTCCCTATTGACGACCCCCACGACATAATGTATAGCTTTGAAGAAATGGTTAGGATGTACACCAAAGCAGACCTAGAAGTTGACAGCTACATACTACAGAGAGCAAAAGAAATTAAATTAAAAAATAGTAATTAAAATAAAAGGGTTATATTTACAGCTTCATAGTTAGTTTTAGTTTGGTTCGGGAGGGATAGCAGAAATGTTATCCTTCTTTTTTTGCCTAATTTTAAAAATAAGTACTTAAAAATTTTTTTATTCGAAAACTTTAATTTAATATTGTTGAAAACTTATTTACTAAACTATAAAACTATGGAAAAGAAAAGATTAAATGACATTAACACTTTTATGTCTACAGACACTAACGAAACTATACTACAAGGTACTGACGAATACGGCGAGGACTTTAGTATTACATTTGATACTATCGAACTATTGGACTGGCTAGATATTGAACACATGAAAAACAAAGCAAAAACTTATATTAACAATCTTTAAAACTAGAAACTATGAAAAACAAAGCAGCCTTAATATCCTTTTGGGATAACTTTAACACCGAGCTTTATTATAAATATTTAAAAGCTAGACAAAATGAAGCATAAACTAACACACTCGCTTTACGAAGCTAAGAAAGTACAGAAGGACTTATACGAAGTATGTACTACCAACTACTGGAATAACGGAACTTATACAGTAAAAGATATTTCACACCACGCTACAGAGCGCGAAGCTCAAGAACAGAAACAAATTAACAAAGCTAAAAACGAAAACAAATGAAAAACTTACTAAAAGCATTATCGGAATTTCAGAATGAAGTACCAACTATCCATGAGGAAACTAAAGGATTCAATTACACATACTCTAACCTCAACTCTATTTTTAAAGTAATTAAACCACTACTCAATAAACATGGTTTAGGGTTCTATCAAAACCTAGATGCTAGGAGTTTAGTTACTACAGTATTCCATGTAGAAAGTGGAGAGCAAATACAAAGCAGCTCAGACATTCCACAGGTAACTTTAAAAGGTATGAATGACTACCAAACTTTGGGTAGTGGCATAACCTATTTAAGACGCTACAGCCTCTCTACTATTTTAGGACTTATTACAGATAAAGATGTAGATGCCTGTGGAACTCAAGAAAACAAACCAGTAGGCAAAGTAACATTCACAGCTAAACACGCTCAGGGAGAAAAGCTAAAAGGTACAGAAGGTAAAGACTTAAAAGATAAGTACATTATTACAGACATTCAGATAGCTAAGTATAACGAATTAAAAACTAAATAACATGGAAACTATATTAAGAACTGAACTGGAAACAGCAGACAAAAGAATAGTAGTATTAGAAAGCACTATTGATACTTATAAAAGGATATTAGATGCTCAAGATGAACGAATAGAACTAATGGAGAAAAGCCATAAGTTTGAATTAGAAAACTATTACACTAAAAACACAGAACTATGAAAATAAGAAGCTCAGCACTAGGTAAAATTATGACAAACCCTAGAGCTAAAAGTGAAACATTGTCAGCAGGATGTAAAACATACATCAAAGAATTAGTAAAAGAGGATTTGTTTGGATACAAGTCTATGATAGATTCTAAGTATTTAACCAAAGGAATAGATTTAGAAGATACTAGCATAGACCTTTATAACGAGGTGCATGGTACTTTGTACCTAAAGAACACAGAACGCCTCTCTAACGAGTTTATAACTGGCGAGTGCGACATTAATACAGAGGATAAGATAATCGACATTAAGACAAGTTGGAGTTTAGAAACATTTCCTGCTGCTGTAGATGACATTAATAACAAAGACTACGAATGGCAACTAAGGGCGTATATGTGGCTCTACGATAAGCCTAAAGCAGAACTAGCTTATTGTATGGTATCAACTCCAGACTACTTATTAAAAGATTGGGATAACTATAAGATACACAAAGTAGATAAACACGACCCATTTCTTAGAGTTACTACTATTTCATTTGAAAGAGATACGGATAAAGAGCAGGAGATAATGGAGCGAGTAATAGAATGCGGAAAGTTTTACAATGAGTACAGAGATTCGATATTAAACAAACAACCAATAATAAGCGAATGAGAAAGGAGGACAGATTTAAGCCCTACATTTATAAAGTCTATAATAGTAGAGGTAATTTAGAGGAGTACAGTAGATACTACTACACCAGAAAAGAAGCCTTAGACTGGTATAACAAACAAGGCAAATGGTTAGAGAAACACTTTAAAAGAGAACTAATATTAATCGACACAGATATAAACTTATTCACTTATTTAAAAAATTATGATAACATTACTAAGAACATTAACAAAGAAATCCTATCTTAAATTTGGAAGGTATTATGACATGAGAGTTGGCGATTTATTAACAAGTCAACAGCACAGGATATTAAGATTTTATTATTTTAATTGTGATAAAATAAATTTCGTTGATGAAATTCTTGATGAAATAAATATTCCAGAAGATTTTAGAATTGAAAAGCCTGGTAAAAATCCAGAATTAAATTTTGAATTAAATGAAATACACAATTCTAATATGTCGTATAAATCGAAAAGACACTTTGAAAAGAAAAAAAAGTATTCAAACATTGCTGAACATAGAAAAATAAAACATAGAGAAGCACGTTCAAAAGGCGGACTACGTGATGCGAATCAAGGTAAAAGAAATTTTTAAAACTAAAAACTAAAAACAATGTATCAAGCACACTACTTAACAGATAAAGGAGTCAAGAGCTACCTTAAAACAATAGACGAGGAAGTCTATAGAAAACATAAACAAATGTATTTAAACCACGATAAACATATAGAAAATATATGTAGATTAATCTTTAACTATTTTGATGTGCCACTAGAGAAGATAAAAGTAAAGAGTAGGAAGGCTCAGTTAATAAGAGCTAAACAATTTACAGCTTATTTTCTAAGGCGTGAAGTTCACAGAATAACCCTACATGAAATAGGTAATGTATTCGACTTAGACCATGCTACAGCTATCCACTCAATCAATAAAATAAAAGGAGTAATAGAAGTGGATAAAGAATATAGAAACTATCACAATGAGCTTTGTACTAAACTAATGGAATTATATAGATAAAAATTAGTATATTTGTAAACAATTAAAACTATGGAAATAACAGTAGATATATTAAAGCAATTAGGTTTTGATAGGAGAAAAACATACGGAAAACCAGTAGCTGGAGTTAGTAAGTTTACGTATGGATATGAGGGAGTATATTTTACTATGGAGAAATGGCACTATGCAAGCCTGTATAATGGAGAAAAATTTATATTTACCCTAAAAGTAGGTAATTGGAAAAGAGCTATAAGAACAGTAGAAGATTTAGTTATAATAATAAAGGCTTTAACTAACACAGAATTAGAAACGTATTTTTTAATAAACAATAAATAATAAAAATTATGGAATTAGAAGTAAAAGGAACTCTAACCAAAATAGGAGAAACAGTAACAGGAACTGGAAAGGATGGCACGCCATGGCAGAAGCTAACTTACACAGTTACAACAGACCAGACTTACAACAACTTATATGCTTTTGAAGTATTCTCTCAGGAGAAGGTAGAACAATTTAAGAAGTATAACGTAGTAGGTAATAAAGTAAGCGTAAAATTTAATGTATCAACAAATGAATGGCAAGGTAAATACTTCACTACTCTACAGAGTTGGAGATGCACAAAAGACGATAGTCAGGCTACAGAGAAAGAAACTGTACAAGCTGAGGAGGAAAGTGATTTGCCCTTTTAAAAAGGTAATAGATTTATTTTTAAGCAACGGATATAAAATAAAATAGCTTATATTTGTACAACTTAAATAATTTATTACAATAGTATATAGTGGTCGGGTTGCAGAAACGACTATACATAATATACATTAACATTAAACCTTATTAGGGGACTCGCTGCAACCGACGAACCTAATGAGGTTTTTTTATATCTAATATATTATGGCAACAGACAAAAAAGGATTTATTTTATATGCGGATTTAATCCATACCGTAGAAAAGATGCCTAAAGATAAAGCAGGAGAACTACTACTAACTATCCTAAGATATGTAAATGATAAAGACCCAGTAGTTGATGACATTGTAGTAGACCTTGTATTTGAACCTATTAAGCAGCAGTTAAAGAGGGATTTAAAAAAATATGAAGTAAGAGCAGAAAGGAGTAGAAATAATGGCAAGTTAGGAGGCAGACCTAAGAACCTAGAAGAACCTAGAAAACCTAGTGGGTTAAAAAATAACCTAACCGAACCTAGAAAACCTGATACAGTTAATGTAACAGATACAGATAAAGGTAAAGATATATTAAAACGAAAACAAGATTTTCGATTATCCATTTCTCATTTTATAAAAGCTAATCCTAATAAATACCCTAAACAACTATTTGTAGATTTTGAGGAGTACTGGACAGAGCATGGAGCAAAGGATAAAAAGATGAGATTTGAAAAGCAAAAGACATTTGGACTTAGTAGAAGATTATCTTCATGGAGTAAGACAGGGTTTAATGATTATACAACTCCAAACAACCCAAGTATTAACAACCAACCTGTAAACTAATGTATAAGAAACTAGCAGAAGTCGAGAAAGAACTTACAGACCTTAGAAATAATGGTAGGCAAAGAGGTAAATCTATAGGTTGGGATTGGAATAATATGCCGCTAACTATCAAAGAAGGATGCACTACTTATTTAGGAGCTGCTCCTGCAAGTGGTAAAACAGAACTTTGGTTAGAGATATTAATAAACTTATCATGTGTTCACAGTTGGAAGCATATTATATTTACTCCTGAAACTGGAGACTTCAAAGATGTATATTCTGAACTATGCCATAAATTTATAGGCAAAGGATTTATAAAAGGATTCAATGCAATGAATGAAGTAGAGCGTGTTTATGCTGAGCAGTTTATAGATGAACATTTTGTAGTTGTAGACCCACTAGATAAAGACTTAACTATTATAGGCTTCTATAAATTAGTTGATAATATAGAATCTGAATTAGGCACTACTTTTAATACTACTACTATTGACCCATGGAATGAATTAAGCGAGGAGTATCTACCAGAAGATTTAGGCAGAGAAGATAAATACCTAAGTAGAATACTAGGAAAGGTTAGGAGAAACGCTAGAACAACCAATAGACATAACTGTATAATAACCCACGTTAGAGACCAATCACAATCTACAGTTGATGGGGTTAGTTTTTATCCTGCTCCACACGCTCGAGAACTTGCAGGAGGTCAGGTATGGTTTAGAAAAGGATTATCTATGCTTATGCAATGGAGACCACCTTTAGGATTAAGCTCTAAGAATGGAGTGCCATACACAAATAACGAATTGCATTTAATTATAGCTAAGAGTAAACCGAAAGGAGTTAGTAAGAACGGAGTTTATACATTGTATTTTGATGTAGATAAGTCAAGATATTATATGCTAGATGACAGAGGTAATAGGGTTTATTCAGATAGAGGAAAATATAACGAAGTAAAAGAAGAACAAAAAACACTACCTTTAAAACCAAATAAAGCATTTGATATAAACCACACCATAGAACCTAAGCCAACAAAAGACGAGGACTGGCTAAACGGTTACATGGAAGAAGAAGAATTTAAGATATGACACTAGAACAGTTGACTACAAAATTAGAATTAAACATTCTTATTGAAAGGGTGCTAGAAAAGAATGGAGCGTATATAACGCCTCTAAGCAAAGAAGATGCTTTAAAGGGTGTTACCCTATCAAAACAAACTAAAGACACCTTACACACGCTTAAAAGTGCCTTAGAACAGATTAACCAACTCTATGACTTGAGCATAATGTATAGCAAAGAATTGAAAAATAAAGATTCTCAGATATACAAACTGTCTGTAGAGAACAGTAAGCTAAGGACTAGAGCGAATTTAGCAGACCAAAGAACAAATAATATAACAGAATATATTGAACTACATAAAAACAAAACGACATGAAACTATTAAAACAATGCACACTCGATGGAGTAACTAGACGAAAAGACAAGAGCTTAAAAATTTCATTTATTACAAGCCTAGAGCAAAGCAGCAGCGAACTAATGGAAGTAGATAAGCTACTAGACAGCTCAGGAGTATTATACTTTAAACAAAGCGAAGGACTTTCTACAGATGAAATAACTCAGATTGATAAAGTAGTATTAGACAAACCAAACGGTAAGACACAAAGCGAAAGGCTAAGAAATGTATTGTATATTTACTGCAAACAGAAGATAGGTAAAGAGCCAACTAAAGAACAGTTTGCGGAGTTCTACCAAAAGTACACAGAGAAATATATCACTTTTATTAAAGACCAATTAAACTAATGCCACACTGTAAAGTTTGTCGAGATAAATTTCAACCTAAGTACTTTCTTCAAAAAGTTTGCTTAGAACCTAGCTGCATTTTAGAATGGAGTAAGAAGGTAAAAGACAAAGAATGGAAAGCGGAAAAAAAGCAATTAAAGGATAAGCTAAAAACTTATTCCGACCATGTTAAAGAGCTTCAGGTAATAGTAAACAAATATGTAAGGCTAAGGGATAAAGACAAAGGATGTATAAGTTGTGGCACTCCTTTAATTGGAAAGTATGACGCAGGACATTATTATAGCGCAGGAGGTAACCCTGAACTAAGATTTAACATAGACAATATACATGGGCAATGTGTTTACTGCAATCAGCATCGACATGGAGCATTATTAGATTATACCGAAAGGCTACCTAATAGAATAGGGTTATGTAGATTTGCAGAACTAAAGAAGCTAAGAGGCGAGCCTACAAAGTATTCAATCCTTGAGTTAATCGAAATGAAAGTAATTTATAAGGATAAAATTAAAAAGTTGCAATAAAATTTTTTTATACGGAATATGTTTTCTACTATTGTACAAACTAAACTAAATAACTATGAATTACAAAGAATTTTTAGAACAGAAGAAACACCTATTAGGTAGTTTTGGATTCGAGCCAAATTATATACCCGACATGGCTTTTGATTTTCAAAGAGAGATAATAACTAAGGCTTGTTTAAAAGGTCGAATGGCTGTATTTGCAGATACTGGATTAGGTAAAACTTTAATACAATTATCACTCGCAAAGAATGTAGTAAACCACACAAACAAAAAGGTTTTAATATTAACTCCTTTAGCTGTAGCTTTTCAGTTTATTTTAGAAGCCGAAAAGATGGGTATTGATGACATTGAATATTCAAAGGATGGAAAGCATGAAAGCAGTATTGTAATATGTAATTATGAAAGGCTACATTATTTTAATAGCGAAGATTTTAAAGGGGTTGTATTAGATGAAAGCTCAATACTTAAAAACTTTGATGGTAAAATTAAAGGTCAAATTACGTCATTTGTAAAAAAGTTACCTTATAGATTCCTTTCAACAGCTACACCTAGTCCTAACGATTTTATAGAATTAGGCACTAGCTCAGAGGCTTTAGGTTATATGGGTTATACTGATATGTTAGGTAAGTTTTTTAAAAACAATAATAATAGTATTGACCCTAAACACGCTGGAGATAAATGGTATTTAAAACCACACGCAGAAAATGATTTTTTCTCATGGGTCAATCAATGGGCTTTAATGATAAAGATGCCTAGCGACTTAGGTTTTTCAGATGAAAAGTATATACTTCCTGAACTTAAAATTAATACGCATACAATTAAAAACAAATCTTTATTAGCTGTTGACGGTCAAATACAGATGTTTAATAAACCTGCTAAGGGGTTTAATGAAGTACGACACGAAGTAAAGCAGACAATAAAAGAAAGATGTGAGAAGGCGGTTGAATTAGCAAAGGGAAAAACTTCTGTATATTGGTGTAATAGAAATGAAGAAAGTAAGCTACTTAGGGAATTAGATTCTGAAGCGGTTGAAATTATAGGGAGTCAATCAATGGAACGAAAAGAGGAGATACTTTTGGCATTTGCGCAAGGTAAAATAAAAAGAATTATTACTAAAGCTAAGATGACTGGAATGGGCTTAAATTGGCAACATTGTAATCATTCTGTATTCTTTCCTACTTATTCATATGAACAATATTATCAATCAATAAGAAGGTTTTGGAGGTTCGGACAAAAGAATGAGGTAGTAATAGATATGGTTGTTTCAGATGGGCAAACAAGCGTACTAGAATCACTACAAAAGAAAACCCAAAAAGCAATAGAACTACATACTAATTTAACTAATAATGTTAATGGTTCATTTGAACACATTACAAAAGAATTTAACAAAGAAATAACTAAACCTAAATTTATATAACATGACAAAAGAACAAACACACGAAGAAAATTACAGCATTTACAATAGTGACTGTATGGAAGTAATAACAACCCTAAAAGATGAAAGTATTGACTTGTCTGTTTATAGTCCGCCTTTTGCTGGGCTGTATAATTATTCAAGTAGCGAAAGAGATTTTAGTAACTGCGAAAGTAAAGAACAGTTTTTAGAACAATACGAGTTTTTAATAAAAGAAATGGCAAGAGTTACAAAGTCTGGGCGTATAAACGCTGTTCATTGTACAGATGTATTCGATAACACTTGTAGGCTTTGGGACTTTCCACACGAGATAATTAAGCTACATGAGAAATATGGTTTTGAATATCGCAACCGTATAACAATATGGAAAGAACCTTTGAAAGTTAGAATGAGAACAATGGTACAAAGTTTAATGCACAAATTTATAGTAGAAGATTCTACAAAATGCTTTACAGCTATGCCTGACTATGTTTTAATATTTACTAAAAAAGGAGAAAACAAAGTGCCAGTAACACATCCTAACGGATTAAAAAAATACTTTGGAGAGATACCAATATTACCAAATATTTTAAGAGCATGGAATAATGCTAATGATTCAGATTTAAACGAGGCTCAATTATGGGAGTACTTAAATAAGAACTTTAAAGACCACAAAGACCCAAAGACAAACAAGTTAAGTCATTATATTTGGCAGCGTTACGCATCTTCTGTATGGGATGATATTAGAATAGATAACGTACTACCATTTAAACAAACAAAAGAAGAGGATGACGAGAAACACGTACACCCTTTGCAATTAGATGTAATTGATAGAATAGTTCAGTTATACTCTAATCCTAACGAGATTGTATTTACTCCTTTTATGGGCGTAGGTAGTGAGGTATTTAGTCCAGTTAGTTTAGGGCGTAAAGCTATCGGTATTGAATTAAAAGATAGTTACTATAAACAAGCTATATTAAATGTAAAAGAAGCAGATAAGAGATTTAAAGCAACGGTAAAACAAATTTCATTACTAGATGCAATCTAAGAAGTACAGTATAATAGAGAGCGTAGCTAATACCGTAATAGGGTTAGTTACCTCTTTTATTATTCAAATAATAATATATCCTTTGTTAGATATTGCAGTAAGCATAAGCCAAAACATTATAATTACTTTTGTATTTTTAATAGTTAGTATAATTAGAGGGTATTTAATACGTAGGTTATTTAATAAAAAAGACAATG
>Ga0233415_10000539_pt1 | contig 17641 bp, 14 predicted proteins | sample Na_anoxic_12_MG_FD_188631 | JGI IMG/M metagenome (GOLD analysis project Ga0233415, IMG submission 188631) | Seawater microbial communities from Saanich Inlet, British Columbia, Canada - Na_anoxic_12_MG | ecosystem: Environmental > Aquatic > Marine > Inlet | place: Canada: British Columbia... | reverse complement strand
GAAGGATTTGACTGCAGCGGTTTCGCAATGACGGTATACAAACTGAACGGATTGAATCTTCCCAGATCGTCTCAAGCTCAGTGGAAGGCAGGCGTGTCCGTAAGTAGAAACCTGCTAAAAAAAGGGGATCTGGTGTTCTTCCGTACCACCAGAAGCGGAAAAATTTCCCATGTGGGCATCTATGTTGGAAACGGACAATTTATTCATGCACCCGGAAAGGGGAACGATGTACAAAGAACGTCTCTTAAGAACCAGTATTTTAAAATGCATTATACAGGAGCGAAGACTTACTTTTAAAAACAGAATAATAAACTCCAAATTTAAATATTTCTGGAAAGTTGAAGGGGAAGATTAATGGATAATGCTCGGTTAGTTTATTCAACAGAATCAGGCCGAATCTGCTCTGAATGTAAACAGCCAACTGCTACAAGTAGTATTTCGAGGATTAACCCACCAAAGTTTGGTGGCGGGTTAAAATTTGAGTCTGACCCCAGAGGAATAGGCTACGCATTCAACGGGGTAAACATTTCACGGGGCAGGCGCAGATATTGGCGAAAAAGACAGTTTTCGTTCAGGCACTAATTCGTTTGCCGCAGCTTGATCAGACTATCTCTTGCAAAATCTATTGCAGGATCCATTGTCAGGGCCAATTTATAATATTGTATGGCTTTCTCTTTTTGACCCATATCCCGATAATTTGAAGCAATGTTGGCATAATCGATAGCTGAACCCGGGTCAAGCTGAAGAACTTTTTTGAAACATTCTATGGCCTTTTCATGCTCTTTGAGTTTGAAATGGCTAAATCCCATTAAGTTGTAGATATCTGTTCTTTCTTTGTCATACTTTTCCGCATTTTTTAACACCACAAGAGCCCTGCGGTATTCCCCCATTTCTTTGAAGCAGACACCCATGTAAGAATAGATGCTGGGGATGTCCTGTTCTGTGGGATCAAGCTCCAGAGCCCGGGTGAAACAGCCGAGCGCTGCTGCCGGGTCATTAAGGGAGAGGTGGCATGAACCAAGATAAAATTTGATATAATATTTGCCCGGAAGCATTTTTTCCATCTTTTCAAGCTCATTAATGGCCACTTTCGGCTTTTTGTTTTCAGTAATAATTTTGGCAGAAAACATCCCCACACTGGTGCCCAGAGCCCGCTCTCTAAAATGTGCCCCGGGTATAATGGTATAGAAAGCCGGTATTTTAAGTAAAGGATGCATTGTATTGACTACAATTACTTCCATACCTTTTTTTGAAAGAGCAGATATTAAGTTTTGAACCTCAACCTTAATATTTTGGTTTGAAAGATCGGAAAGGGTGTTGATATGTACTTCTTTGCCCGGCCTGATTATAAAATCGGCATCCTCTATTTTAGTAAATTTGGGAAGGCCGCTGGCTACATAGTTGGAACCTGTATTAAAATCACCGGCAAGCTGGGCCACTTCTGTAAGGGCACGACTTAAAGCCTTTTGCGGATCGGGTGTTGTTCCGGCTGTCCAGACTATTTCACTTTTTCCCGGGAAGTTTAAAGGATCATAGGCCAGCACGCCAACGGAAGGAATGCCGGTGTCGAGAGAGAAATCTGAAAGATAGAATTTTACCCCGGCATTTCTGTATTTTTGTATCATTTCCACAACCATAGGATCTGTGGCTGAATCCGCATTAATTGCCGGTACTTTCAGTCTGTTCCGGCTGATGATGGAAGATACGTGCCTTTCAACAATCTCACAGATACCCTGACTTATTGCTTCCTCAACGCAGTTGCCGGCAGATGGACCGTTAAACTCATTTATAGTGAAAAACCAGTTAAATGGGATTGTGACCTCTTGATTCCGGGTTAGATTGAAGGCATGGGTCCATTTTAAGGGCAGGTCCTCAAATATCTTTCCGGATATTTCCAGATCATCTGAATCATCGTTGACGGACCGGGCGATCATCTCAAAAGAAATGGCTCTGTCTTTTATGTTACGGTATTTTTCAACGAAAAAGTTTTCTGGATTTTTACAGAAGCTGAAAAAACTATACCTTTCGGCAAGTTCCATTACCGCGCTGGCTTCAGACTGCTGGGGGGTAGCCCCTTTTCCCATCTGTTTTTTTGTTCCAATAGTGTTCATTGCATCCTTACCGCAGCTACTGAAATAGACCGGAATGCCCAATCTTCCATTATCGATTCTTACCGTGTCTTCAAGGATATCAAGATCAATCTTTTTCAATTTTTCCTTGAATCTTTTAACAGTTTCTTCAGGTGAAAATATTTTATCCTGGTCAAGAGTGAAACGCTTAAAGGCGTCATTTAATATAATTTTATGTGTCATAAATTTCCTTTTTTAATGAAAACTGAAATTGATAAAACAATCTTCTTGATTTTTATAGGACTATAATACAAGTTTTAAAAATATCAAAATATTATAAAAAACTTTTTTGAATTGACCGCTTTGATGCAATTTGATATGAAATAGTAAATATTTTGTGGGGATGTAGCTCAGTTGGGAGAGCGCGGCGTTCGCAACGCCGAGGTCGAGGGTTCAAATCCCTTCATCTCCACCAAAACCCGACAATTATATAATCCGAAAGACATCCCTCCTTTTGTTGTAAGTGCAAAGAGAAAAAGGGAAAAATACAAGCAAGGAACAATAAGATTATGGAACGTACAGCTAAAGTTGAACGCGAGACAAAAGAGACCAGAATTAGTATGGAGCTTAATTTAGACGGCAGTGGCAAAAATAAAATATCCACAGGAATCCCTTTTTTTGATCATATGCTGATACTCTTTACCGTTCACGGCTTTTTTGATCTTTCCATTGATGCCATTGGAGATATCGATGTTGATTTCCATCACACGATAGAAGATGTGGGGCTTGTCCTTGGGGATGCTTTTGAAAAGGCTCTCGGCGATAGAAAGGGAATAACACGATTTGGCCATGCTGTTACGCCAATGGATGATGCCTTATCCTCTGTTGCCGTTGATTTGTCTAAACGTCCTTTTCTGGTTTACAATGTTCCCAAAAAAGTTGATACTGGAGGGAATATTTTCACGTCTCTTACAAAAGAATTTTTGAGAGCATTTGCAAACCGTGGCGGGATGAATCTACATGTAAATGTTCTTTACGGTGAAAATGAGCATCATATTATTGAATCTGTTTTCAAAACTATGGCAAAGGCTCTGGATCAGGCCACTTCTTTTGATGGACGCTTAAAGGGCATTCGGTCTTCAAAAGGTGTTTTGTAATAATGTATAAAAATAAGTTGCAAAATAAAATAACCGTGTTGATTAAGATTTTTCTTTTAACGGTTATACTGTTTTTGCCGGGATGCAGAACAAATGTCGTGGTCAAGGAAAATGTTCTCCCACCATCAGGCATAGAAAAAATTCTGATTTTTCCCTTTAAGAATATGGCCGCAGTGTATGGTGAAAATGTGAATTCCAGTTGCCCGATCTGTGGGAAGGTTTTCATGACAGGGAAGGTTACTGAAGATGCAGATAATATGCTTACGGAGCAGCTGTTTGTTTTATTGAAGGACCGAAAAGATATTAAGCTGATACCCGCAAGTCAGTCTCAGGGAGTTGTGTCGGATCTTTTGTCAGACGATAAAAAAAAGTTGTCGGAACAAGATCTGTTAATAGAAACAGGACGTGCTCTGGATGCTGATGCAGTAATGGCAGGGCATATTTATCGTTTTAGGGAACGTGTCGGAGGCAAATATTCGGTCGATCTGCCTGCCTCTGTGGCATTTGATATCCATCTTATCCGTGTGGCAGATGGTCGTTTATTATGGGACGGCCATCTTGATGAAACTCAACAGTCTTTATTTGAAAACCTTTTTCAACTGGGCACCTTTTTACGAAGAAAGGCCAGATGGATTACCGCCAATGAGATGGCTGTGTCTGGCCTTAAAGATATACTTAAAAGTTTTCCTGTATCAAATAAACCTGAATCAAAGCACTAAACATATCACCTAAAAACTGCATTAACTTTTTTCGAAAGAGATAAATTTGATATAATTACAATGTGCTATCGAGATGTTTTTGTCAATATCCGCACACCGATAATAGGTCAAAGAAAAGGATGAAATCCGTATTAGATTTCGAAAAAAGTTAACCCTTCGGGAGCCTCGTCTCAACCGGATCTACTGCGTTATCAATCGATTGCAGTATTACAATACGGCTGCACGATTGATGCCTTGTATATCCGGCCGATACAAGGCTTGCAGAATTTAGGTATTACCAAAACACCAAAATACAATTACGCGAAACACCATCAAATTTTCTTCAATAAAAATAAAAAAACAAAACCTTCACAAGGAAAATATTACAGCATGATTATAATTCCTGCGGTCGATATAAAAAAAGGTCAATGTGTGCGACTTCTTCAGGGACGTATGGATGAAGAAACGGTTTTTTCAGATGATCCTGCTGCTATGGCAAAGAGGTGGGAGGATGAGGGTGCGGAAATTATTCATGTGGTTGATCTTGATGGTGCATTTGAAAAAAGTCCGCAGAACTTAAATTCTATAAGGAAAATCATAGAGAGTGTAAATGCGCATATTCAGGTAGGCGGTGGAATCAGAAACGAAAAAACGATCAGGTTGGTACTGGATCTTGGCGTTCAAAGGGTCATTATTGGTACACAAGCGATTCGAAACCCGAATTTTGTGAAAGATGCCTGCAAGGCATTTCCAGGTCGGATTGTTGTTGGCATTGATGCGTTAAACGGGCTTGTTGCAATCGAGGGATGGACAAAAACTACTAAAGTCAAGGCTGTGGATCTTGCAAAACAGTTTGAGGACTGTGGTGTGGCCGCGATCAATTTTACAGACATCCACAGGGATGGGATGCAGACAGGTCCAAACATTGATGAAACCAGGCGTCTGGCAGAGGCTGTTTCCATACCTGTGGTTGCTTCCGGCGGCGTCTCAACAATAGAAGATATAAAAAATATAATACCGTTAAAAGAAGTAGGGGTTGTTGGTGTTATAACCGGCAGAGCGTTATACAGCGGGAGTCTGAAACTTAAAGAGGCTATTGAAATTGCAAAATATCAGAATTTAGGTACCAATAAAAATTCTTGACAAAATCAACTTTAATAATTAGTTTTCAGTGTTAAACTTAAAAAAATATGATTATTAAAACTTAGTTTTTGATGGAACTTGTCCATAAAACAGATACAGATCTTCGACTATATCAACTTTAGCACATATTAAGCACATACGTAAATGTGCAAAACTTCATCCAATTTACGATCCTTCCGTCATTATCAGTCATTCCGGTTTCATAGCGATGGAGGTTGGTCTTTTTGACAATTTATATTCCTGAAGACAAAGTTTCAGAAATTAAGAATACTGCCAATATTGTTGAGGTAGTTTCAGAAGTTGTGCTTCTGAAAAAGACCGGGAAGAACTACGTTGGCCTTTGCCCGTTCCATTCGGAAAAAACCCCTTCTTTTACAGTTAGCCCGGAAAAACAGATATTCTATTGCTTCGGGTGTGCTGCAGGTGGAAATGTTTTTAGTTTTCTTATGAAACACGATGGCATCTCATTTCCTGATGCAGCCAAAATACTTGCCGGACGATATGGAATCGACATCCCGACCCGTACAATGTCTCCAGAGCAAAAACGACGAATGAGCCAGAGGGAAAATCTTCTTGCTGTAAATAGACAGGCTATGGAGTTTTTTCGTAAGCAACTTCTTGAAGCTGCTTCAGGAAAACGAGCAATGGAATATCTTAAGAAACGTGGAATAAACAAAGAGATATTCGATAATTTTAATCTGGGATATGCACCCCAAGGTTGGGATAATCTATTAAGCTTTTTTATAAAAAAGAATATTTCACTTGATCTTGTTGAAAAAGCCGGCCTGATTGTTCCAAGAAAAGAAAAAAGCGGTTTTTACGATCGTTTCAGAGACCGCTTAATATTCCCGATCTTTGATTTAAACATGCAGGCGATAGGTTTTGGCGGGCGGGTACTGGATGATTCCATACCGAAATACCTTAATTCTCCGGAAACACCGGTATATAACAAAAGTCGCTCCCTGTACGGTTTGCACCTTGCAAAAATGAAATGCAGGGAGAATGAAAGGGTATACATAGTAGAGGGATATTTTGATCTATTAGCACTTCATCAGCATGGTCTTCAGAATTCAGTTGCAACTTTAGGCACATCCCTTACACCTGAGCATGTTCAGATTCTAAAAGGTTTTGTTGGAAAAGATGGTAAGATAATACTTGTCTTTGATTCAGACGATGCAGGTATTAAGGCTGTGCAGCGAAGCATAGGAATTTTTATGAGAATGGAAGTGAATGCCAGTATCATAGTTTTGCCTGAAGGATACGATCCTGATTCCTACCTCTTCGAATTCGGGTATGAATCCTTTCTGGATAGCGATTCCAGGGCCAGAAGTCTTATGTCTTTTCTAATAGATTCTGCCGTGAAAAAGCACGGGCTTTCCATTGAAGGTAAAATTCGTATAATTTCAGAGATGAAAGAGCCTCTTTCATCTATTAACGATAATATAAAAAGATCATTATATATCAAAGAACTTGCTGAGTGTATAAATATTGATGAATCCGCTGTTTTGGAAAAGATTAGAAAACTATCTGTTCGGAATAGGGACAAAGCTATAAGGCCAACCATGCCAAACAATTTTCTTAGCCTCAGCCAAAACAAAGCAGCTATTCCGGATAATGTTAAAGGAAAAGCCATTCAAGGCAAATGGGGCAGGCTGGAGCGCCAGATCATAGCAATGATGCTTCAATTTCCCCAAATTTTATACGAAATAAGTGAGCGTAATATACTCGATCTTTTTGAAAATAATGCCTTAAAATCGATTGGACAAGTGCTTTTAAAGCACAAAGATTATTCAGAAATACAAGTATCTGATATTATAAATTTAATTGAAGATAAAGAGCAAAGGAACATTGTAGCTTCTCTGGCGATTGGAGAGGATATATGGAACTATGAAGCATGTATCGGCATTATCACCCGGTTTGAGTCGATCAGAAAGAAAAATGAAAAGAAGTTGTTAGAAGAGATAAAGGCAGCTGAAAAGGAAAACGACCTTGAATTGCTATCAAAATTATTGAAACAAAGACAAAAAATGGCTCTATTAACTGAAAAAAAGAAAATGGCACTGTTGAAATAGTAAAAAAGAAACGACTGGCGTCTGCAGGAGGCTAAACTATATGGCAAAAAAATCTGCTAAAAATCGAAAAAAAACAAAAAAGATTCCTAAAAAGACTCTGGAAAAGTTGATTTCAAAAGGAAAAAAGCAGGGGTTTTTAACTTATGATGAAATTAATAAGGCACTTCCAGATGATATGCTTTCTGAACAGATTGATGAAACGTTCATTATGTTTGATAATCATAATATTAAAATAATAGACGAAAAAAAGAACAAATTGCCGGCCAAAGTAAAAAAGGCCAAGGTTGCTGATACCTCTGTATCTGATTATAGTACTGTGACCGATCCTGTTAAAATGTATTTGCGAGAGATGGGCCTGGTGACCCTTTTGAGTCGAGAAGGAGAGGTTGCTATTGCAAAGAAGATAGAAGCAGGTGAACAAGAAATATTGAAAGCACTGATAGATACGACCATAGGAGTAGAATGCATTCTAGAGCTTGGGCGAAAGATAGAAAATGGCGATTTACGCCCAAAACGAGTATTAAGAGATGTAAGGGAGATTGAAGAAGGGGATGGATATGTTGAGGAAGCGCTTCAGATCGAAAATTATTTAAATACCGTACATTCAATAAAAGCTATTGATGATGAAAACAGAACATACAGAGAAAAATTATTTTCTTCCGATCTGGATCCCGGTGAAAAGCGTCGTGTAAGAAGGCGCATCTCTCGCAGGAATAATAAGATTTTTATTCTGCTTAAAGATTGGCGGTTTGAAATAGGAGTTTTAGATAAAATCGATAAGCTTATCCTGGAGCAGATAGAATGGATCGATTCCATGAATAGAATGATTTTGATGTGTGCGGATACAGTTAATGTATCAGTCACAGAGCTCCGTTCTAACCTTAAAACAAAGAGTAGGTTTGTCAAATGGATCAGTTCCCGTTGTGATCTGTCTAAGGATGAAATTGCCATACTCTTTAAAGAAATTAAAAATATCCAAGATCAGATTGCTGTAAGGGAATATTCCATCAAGGCAAACAACAGGACTTTAAAAAGAATTGTATCCTGTGTTGAAGAAGGGCGCTTTAAAGCTAAACTCGCCAAAAGTGAGCTGACAAAGGCCAATTTGCGCCTGGTGGTCAGTATTGCAAAAAAATATACCAACAGAGGCCTACAATTTTTGGATTTGATCCAGGAAGGGAATGTTGGTCTTATGAAAGCCGTTGACAAATTCGAATATCGCCGCGGCTATAAATTCAGTACATATGCCACATGGTGGATAAGACAGGCCATAACAAGGGCAATTGCTGATCAGGCAAGAACAATCAGGATTCCTGTCCATATGATTGAAACAATAAACAAACTTATTCGCACATCAAGGTACCTTGTACAAGAGCTTGGACGTGAACCAAGTCCTGAAGAGATAGCGGAAAAAATGGAAATCCCCCTATTCAAAGTGCGCAAGGTTTTAAAGATTGCAAGAGAACCTATTTCGCTGGAGACGCCTATTGGTGAGGAAGAAGATAGCCATCTTGGTGATTTCATAGAAGATAAAAAGTTTATGTTACCTTCGGATGCTGCTGTAAGTCTGAATCTTGCAGAACAGACGAGGAAGGTCCTTGCAACATTGACCCCGCGTGAGGAAAAGGTGCTGCGTATGCGGTTCGGTATCGGTGAAAAGGCGGACCATACTTTAGAAGAGGTGGGACAGGATTTTGCAGTAACACGTGAAAGAATCAGGCAAATAGAAGCCAAAGCCCTGAGAAAACTTAGACATCCTACCAGAAGTCGAAAATTGAAAAGTTTTATTGAGGACATAGAGCAAACATAGCTTGACAAAATAATTTTCTGAAGTTAGATAATTTACTTTCATGTTACTATGGGGCCCATAGCTCAGTTGGCAGAGCCACCGGCTCATAACCGGTCGGTCCCTGGTTCGATCCCAGGTGGGCCCACCATTTTTCTTGTAACACTTTAGCCTTTTGAAAATATTACCGCTTGTTTGAAATCGATTTATTTCAAAGGACTAAACCGTTACTCTTTATTGTAGATTTATTTAAGACCATAGTTTTTTGTTACTTACTATGATTGCATAACAGAATGACATGATTTTCTGTCTAACTTCCGGTATTGCTGATGAAATTTGCAGGCTAAGATTGCAAAAGGATCAAGGCGTGGTTATAATAAGTAACCGCGCTTTTTTTGTTGATTAAAAGTTGAATTTATAATGGAAGCAAAAATCTTTGATATCATCAAGGCAATGGAGATAATCGCTCCAATCCGACTTGCAGAAGAATGGGATAATGTAGGGCTGCAGGTTGGGCAGAAGGACTGGCCGGTTCGAACTATCTGGATTGCTCTGGACCCTGGCGCGGATGTAGTTAATGATGCTTGCAGAAATAATGTTGATCTTTTAATTACGCACCACCCTCTTATATTTCATCCTTTAAGGTCTATCAATTTAAATACACCTGTTGGCTCCATAATTCAAAAGGCAATCCGACACAATATGGCTATATTTTCAGCTCACACGAACCTTGACAATGCAACTGATGGTCTGAACGATGTACTTGCCCGGAGGATTGGGATGAAAAATCTGAAAGTGCTTGGGAAGGTCGGTGCAACAAAAAATTATAAACTAGTAGTGTATGTACCTGTAGCGTATGAGCAACAGGTATTAAATTCTATTTTTGAAACAAAGGCCGGTGAAATAGGTTCATATACATGCTGTTCATTCAGAAGCAAGGGTAAAGGTACATTCAGGCCGGGATCTTCGTCAAAACCGTTTGCCGGTAAAGTCGGTGAAATTACCCATGCCGACGAATTCAGAATCGAAACAGTTGTACGAAAAAGTGATTTAAACAGCGTTATCGAACATGTAAGGAAAAATCATCCTTATGAGACCATGGCATATGATATATATCCACTGCTAAAAGATGAAGAAAAGCAGGGTTCTGGCCGGATCGGAAATCTTGGTAAAAGTACAGAACTTTTATCCTTTGCGCTGTCAATTAAAGAAAAATTGGGGCTTAATTCAGTAAAAGTTGCGGGAAATCCAGATTTAACTGTAAACACGGCAGCTGTCTGTACAGGAAGCGGTTCAAGCCTGATGAAAGACTTTATTTCATCCGGAGCACAGGTTTATATCAGCGGAGATTTGCGGTATCACGATGCCAGAGATGTAGAAGCCGCAAATCTGGGTCTTGTCGATATTGGGCACTTTGCATCGGAGCATTTGATAGTCGATGTGCTTGCGGACCGGCTTAAAAAGGTTTTGTCTAAAGAGGGGATTGATGTAAAAGTTGATGCATATGGACTTGAAAATGACCCGTTTATGGTATTATAATATAATATAGATTTAAAGGGTATTGGGCAATATGAAAGAACAAATTTATATGCTTGTTAAACTTCAAGGAATAGAGATAGAAGCCAAGAGCATCAAATCAATACTAAATGGCGCATCCAGAAAGCTTGAAGTTCTCGATGCTGATCTCAATGAGTTTGAGCGAACCGTAGAAGAACAAGAGTCTATTGTCGATGAGTTGAAGAAAAAGTACCGGGACTATGAATCTGAAGCGCGGATAAATCCTGACCGGGAAAAAAAGACTCAGGCAAAGCTTAGATCTGTGAAGACAAACAGAGAATATCAATCATTATTAAAGGAAATTGAAGAGGAAAAGGCTAAAAATTCCAAAATTGAAGATAAGATGATAGAGTGCCTGGAACGCATGGATGAGACTGAGAAGATCGTCGCAATGAAAAAGGACGAATATTTACAGCTTTCCGATAGTGTGATGAGTGAAAAAGAGCTCATAAAACAGGAATCGGAACAGGCGAGGATAAAGCTCGCGGAACTTGATAAAGACCGGGAGGAAATTTCATGTATGATAGATCCGGAATTGCTGAAAAAATACTTAATAATAAAGAAACAGAACCAGAGAGGACTTGCGGTGGTACCGGTAAAGGATGCTCTATGTCATGGATGTAATGTGAATCTTCCTCCTCAGTTGTATAATGAACTTTTTCTTGGAAATAGCTTGAAGTTTTGTCCCAATTGTCAGAGAATTATATACTTAAAGGACTCGTAATTTCATACCGGAGGCCGGTTTATCCGGGATAGGTTGTTGTATTTGAGATTTGATTGGTCTTTTGGCGTTTTTTAAAGGTCTCACGGTCCGAGCAGTCCAGATGATCGCTGGATTATTGAAACAGTCCAGAGGAAAGTCCGAACACCATAGGGCAGGGTGCTCCATAACGTGGAGTCGCGGCGACGTGAAGGAAAGTGCAACAGAAAGTATACCGCCCCGCATTTAAGCGGGGTAAGGGTGAAAAGGTGCGGTAAGAGCGCACCAGTTCCCTGGGTGACCGGGGAAGCTTTGTAAACCCCACCCGGTGCAAGACCAAATAGGGGAGCGTTTGAGAGCGGCCCGCTCAAGCTTCCGGGTAGGTCGCGAGAGGTGCCTGGCAACCGGCATCCATAGATGAATGATCATTACCCGGTCCGGGGTAACCCGAACCGGGCACAGAATTCGGCTTATTGGCTGCTCGGACCGTACATAAATTTTATGAAGATGCCTAGTGAGGTGATGTGTATGCTTCAGATAGAAGAACTCAAGGTCGAGATTGACGGAAAGACAATATTGGATAACCTTAACATGGAAATACCCAAAGGGCAGACCCACATACTTTTCGGACCCAATGGATCCGGCAAGACCAGCCTGATGATGACCATTATGGGATTTTCCGGATATAACGTGACTCATGGAAAGATTACTTTTAAGGGTGAAGACATCACCGGAATGCCAATAAACGAGCGGGCTCGATTAGGTATCGGCGTTTCTTTTCAGAGACCCCCGACTATTCACGGGTTAACGACAAGAAATATTGTTGAAATCTGTGATGTAAATCGTTCAGTAGATGTTAATGAACTGGCAAAAGAGCTTAATTTTACCGATCTTCTTGACAGAGATGTAAACCGAAATTTTTCGGGGGGAGAAATAAAACGTTCCGAACTACTTCAGCTTATGGCACAACAGCCGGATCTTGTTCTTCTTGATGAGCCCGAATCAGGAGTTGACCTTGAAAGCATTGTTGTTGTCGGTGATACAATCAATTCACTTTTGGGTAGGCAAATCAAATGTCCCCAGAAGAGACCTCATAAAAAGGTAATAGGTGATCGGGGAAAATCCGCACTTGTTATTACCCATACCGGGCATATACTTGATTATATCACGGCAGACAGGGGTCAGGTCCTTTATAACGGGATTTTATGCTGTTCGAGAAACGCCAGAGAGATCTTAAAATGGATAAGAGAATACGGCTATGAGGAGTGCGTCAGATGTTCAAACGAAATAAAGCCTTGGATATAAATATAGAAAACTATAAGGTTGATGCAAAAGATCATTCTTATGTTGAAAAATTATCACAAATCGAATCAACAGATGCAAGGCAGCTTCTAGATGTTGGTGTCGATATTCATGAAAATGCTCGTATAGGCACCTTTATTCAGAAAGACAACTCCGTGATACACTGCAAAACCAGGCAGGATGGTGTCGAAGTCATGGGCATATCTCAGGCCCAGGAAAAACACGGCTGGCTTTCAGATTATATGTGGAAAAACATATCTCCGGATACCGACAAATTTACCTTGCAGGCCAAAGAAAATCCACACGAAGGCTACTTTATTCACGCCCTTGCCGGTGTTAAAACAAAGCACCCGGTCCAATCATGTTTGTATATTGCAAAAGAAGGATTTTCACAAAATGTTCACAACGTTGTGGTTGCCGAGGAAGATTCGGAACTCCATATCATTACAGGGTGTACAACAGCACCTCACCTGGTATCAGGGCTGCATGTGGGAATTTCTGAATTTTATGTAAAAAGAGGTGCCAAGCTTATTTTTACCATGATTCATGACTGGGGGAAAAAGATCAATGTTCGACCAAGAACTGTAATCCAGGTTGAGGAAGGCGGAACAATCATCTCTAACTATATTTCCTTAAAACCGGTCGGGTCTCTTCAGATGTTTCCGACCACACATTTGAACGGCAAAGGGGCTGTTGCCCGATTTAACAGCATTCTTGTGGCAGGACAGGGGAGTTTTCTGGATGTCGGTTCACGGATTGTGTTAAATGCTCCTGACACCCGTGCCGAGATAATATCCCGCGGGATTTCATCGGGCGGATCAATTATTGCCCGTGGTGATCTTGTGGGTAAAGTCGCCGGTATTAAAGCACACCTGGAGTGCAAAGGTTTGATATTAAATGACGGGTTGATGCAGGCTATTCCAGAGCTTACCGGACACGTCCCCGGTGTGGAAATGTCACACGAAGCTGCTGTGGGCAAAATCGATCAGCAGGAGATAGAGTATCTAATGGCAAGGGGCCTTGATGAAGAAGAAGCAATATCGACAATTGTTCGAGGGTTTTTAAATGTAGACATCGAAGGATTGCCGGCCGGGCTGAAAAAGAAACTCGACAGGACGGTTTCTGAAACCCAGAAGGATATGATGTAGATAATGAAATTTCAGAAAACTGTTTGCAACATCTCTTTTTCAGAAAAAGTTAGAATATTTTCTCACGATTATTTGAAAAGTTGCATCTATATTTCAAATTTTACTTCTCCGCGGTACCTTTTTACCAAGAAGCTATTTTCAGAGCTCATAGCCACGTCCCAGGTTCTAGAAGACTTCCTCGATTTTCACGGTGCTAAAAACAACAAGGAATGGTATTTCTACAGGGAGCTTACAGCTGCTGTAAGGCATCTAAGCCTTGGCGGATACTCACAGACACATATTTTAAATCGTCTTGATTTCTATGGTCTTCCGGATACTAAGACTTTTGAAAAGGAAGGCACTTCTACACTTTACTTTTTAAGAAAAACTCTAATGAAACTGGCCCCTGTTATACTTGATGAGGCCCGCCGGCTTAATATCCCTGTACCTGACGAGAGTCATGATATGGATGAATTCCCCGGTATTATAACCGGCGAGATTCTCGATTTTGATATTGATGATACGGATAAGGATCAGGTGAAAAAGAATATCGTTAAAATTGCAAGTGAATTTTTAAGCATCTCTGCAAGTTTTGATAATCTCAGATTTTATGAGCCATATGATCTGAAAGAGATATTGAAGATTGTACCGGAAAAGGTTAATGAAGTGAATATGAGGCGTTTTGAAATGCTTGTGCATAACCTTCAATCTTCTTTTGACACATATGTGATCCACGGCGGATACCGGTTTGGCAACAGGAAGCTCAAAGATTTGCGGGGTTATTTTTCGGTTGTATTTCACCTTCTTCAAATGATCGGAAGGCTGTTACATTTTTATGAGCGGCATCTTCACAAAGCAGGATATAAAAATATCTATAAAAAGGTGCAAGATCGATTATCATTATTAATTGATCCTGTAGAGCTTCTTGACCGAACTGTTAACTATGGCCTCTACTATGTCTGCCACTTTCTTACAACCGGCAAAGAACGGGCCCGAGAGATACTGAATGAAAATATTGAGCGTTCTTCCATTACTGTAAGTGTACCAGTAAAGCTCGGCTTTCACAGCAGACCCAGCCTTTTAGTGGCTAAAACAGTTCAGCACTACGGAGGGCAGGTGGAACTATGTATTGGCGAAGACCGTTTTGATGCCAGCAGTGTACTAGATATTCAATGGGCAGGGGGCAAGATCCAGAAAGAGAACATTGCCGAAGTTACTTTTGAAGGTGATACCCGGGCGTTGAAGGATATTGAAATCCTTGCGGGTGTCAATTACGGCGAAGATACAATGGGCAAAGGGATTCCTCTTCCTAAAGAGCTGAAATACCTGAAGTAGAATGCGAGATATTATCCGGTTCACGGACTAGTTGAGTTAGTGTAAATTCCAAATAACAAATCCCAAATAACAATGACCGAAATTCAAAATTCCAAACCTTATGATCTTGAAAGATTCCAAACGAATTGAAAAAGATATTTTCATCAATACTGGAAAAATCGAAATAGTTTAGGTCATTGGTATTTGGAATTTGAGATTTGTTTGGAATTTGATGCTTGGAATTTGGGATTTCAAAAATTCCGTGAACGTTTACAATTATTTCGCTATAAAAAGCACAAAATTTTTCGAAGGAAGATACTCCTATGGTTTCCGCGATTATTGTTGCTGCCGGCAAAGGCATCAGGATGAATGACACAACCCGCAAGCAGTACCTGGACCTTGCGGGCCGACCGATTCTGGCTTATTCGGTAATGGCGTTTGATGCATGTGATCTGATAGATAAAATCTTTCTTGTTATCCCCAAAGAAGATATCGAATATTGCCGAAAAAACATACTTTCCTTGCTTGAGCTTAAAAACGGGCTTGATCTTGTACCTGGCGGCGAACAGCGCCAGAATTCAGTATATAACGGACTTCAAGCCATAGATAAAAAGACTGACACGGTCGTTGTCCATGATGCTGTGCGTCCTTTTATTCAACCTGAAGAAATTAAGTCGTGCATACTTGGAGCAAGAGAATTCGGTGCATGTATCTCCGGCAGACCCGCCAGCGATACCATTAAGCGTGTCGGCAAATCGGGTTTTATTGAGAAAACACTTATAAGAGATAACATTTGGCTTGCTCAGACCCCGCAGGCGTTTAAATATGAATTGATCATAAGAGCCCATGAAACCGCACGGCGTGATGGATATATCGGTTCTGACGATTCATTGCTTGTGGAACGGATGGGGATAGACGTAAAAATTGTTAACGGCAGCAAAAACAATATAAAGATTACTGCCCGGGAAGATCTGGTTGTTGCACGAGCTATGCTTGATGAACTCGTAAAAAGTCAAAATCCGACGGCAAGGTAAAAAGATCCAAATTCAAGGCGCGCAAATCCTGAGGAATGAGGCGTACTTATAGTACGCTACAGTGACGAAGGATGCAGCGCAACGCAGAAGTTGGACTTTTTACGAAGCCGTCATGCTTAAAGAATAGCGCCTTCCGGGCGTGTCCGCACGCAGACAGGAAGCAATTGTATAATTTAAGGATTTGAGATGCCTATTTATGAATACGAGCACTTAAAAAAACCGTGCTCATTAGGCAGAGTGTTTGATGTAAAGCAGTCTATTCACGACAAATCGTTGATACAATGTCCCAGTTGCGGCGGGCCGGTGCGTAAACTCATTTCTCGCATCAATATCAGCGCACCTAAAACTAACAGCGAACTGCGCGACCTCGGCTTTACCAAGCTTGTAAAGAGAGATAATGGCGTTTATGAGAATGTAACGGCTCGTGATGGTGATAGCCGCATGGTAATCCGGGGTAAACCCGAAACCCTGCCGGATTTGAAAAAAACGATAAGAGATTAGTTCGTGTCCATCCATAACTGAGGATTTTTGTTCAAGATCAAGGCATGTGAAAAAAATAACCGCAGGCATATGTTTAATATTCCGAGGATTATTTTTTGAACGTAACGCAGAGATTGGGCAAAAAGACCATTTAGGGATGGACACGAGTTCGCATTCAGAGAAAGCATGCACATAAAAATGTGCATCATGCCCAGATTAATGTGCCTATTAATAAATAATTGAAAAAATCCCTGCCCCTCGTATATATCCGATCTGCTTCAATAAAAGTTTTTTTAAAATTTGAAAAAAGATTGACAATCCACATTAAATAAGGATTCTCTTATAGATAGTTCCCGAACGAAAACTAGGATTTTTTGTTAAGATCAAGGAAGACGAAAATTTTAACCACAGGAATACATTGAGTATTTCGAGGATTAAAATTTGAGTCTGACGCAGATATTGGCGAAAAAGACAGTTTTCGTTCAGGCACTAGATAGAGGCATAAAAAGCCTTACCCACCAATTTTTGTTCTTACATTTAAATCCCATAATCTATTTCTGGCATGATTCTTGGAGGAGCTTTTCGTTGGTCGGGAATTCCCCCGAACCTTATTTGAGTTTCTATCAATAACTATTCATCAATGAAAGGAGGAGAAAATGGGAAAAACAAAAAGGTTGGTATTCTTGTGTATTGCAGTTGTAATGGTTATGGCATTTAGTGTGCCGTCTTGGTCTGGTGACACAGTAAAGGTTAATCTTAACAAAGCAACAGTGGCAGAACTTACTCAGCTCAAAGGGATAGGGCAAAAATACGCAGAAAGGATCGTGGAATTCCGTGAGAAAAATGGACCTTTCAAAAAAACGGAAGATTTAATGAATGTTAAGGGGATCGGTCTCAAGATCTGGGAAAAGAACAAAGACCTGATTACAGTTGAGTAAAAGCAAAAAGACATACATAAACAACTACCAAATATACTGGTGGTTGTTTATGTATTCAATATATTTTAAAAAGCGTATTGTTTTAGCTTTTTAAAAATATTACCGTTCGTTGGAAATCGATTTGTTTCAAAGAACTAAACTGTTACCAATTATAGCAGGGGATTTAAATTTATAGTATAGGAATTTCCTTTTTTGGACACAGATGAACACAGATTATCAAGATTCTAAAATTACAAAATAACAATATTATCTGTGTATATCTGC